>Ga0307517_10001017_pt1 | contig 47637 bp, 56 predicted proteins | sample 23_EM_MG_FD_194515 | JGI IMG/M metagenome (GOLD analysis project Ga0307517, IMG submission 194515) | Populus trichocarpa ectomycorrhiza microbial communities from riparian zone in the Pacific Northwest, United States - 23_EM | ecosystem: Host-associated > Plants > Roots > Unclassified | place...
TTAGAATTGCTACCTGCACAAATTCATGAGTATGACTGAGAGACTCGAGAGCATGTCCTGTAGAAACTCACGGAGATCCAAGTACGTGCGGCTGTTGGTGTTTTCGAAGGTGTAATAGCCATCGCTCCCCTTGTTGATAACCCAGAGCTGGGCAGGGACCCATACATCCGCAAGCTCGCGTTTGACGTAGCCCTGAACATCGGTGCCTGTCATTGTTATAAGGTCAGACCGTCTCAAAAATCATTTAGGTCAACATGTCCTCACCTTCCACGCTAGATCCTGTTCAGGAATAAATAGAGCGATGAGGCACTACAAAGGATAAGTCAATAAGACCGCAGACGAACCACTTTTAAGATCGATGACAGTCCCAGTGCCAAGATTCTGGATGAAGTCTGAAGTAGAGGCATTGGTAGGGTAAACACGACGATGAATGCCAAAAACCCACAGATACCGGATTGGAGATCAGCAGCAGCCATTGTAAATTATGTGATTGGAGCGAAGAGTTGAAGAGTTGCTACTGGCATTGGTGATTGCACCAGCTCTTTATAGGATCCATGAAGCGGTCCTGCTTTGCCGTGAGCCCCCTAAATTTCAGTTTACATTCCCGCTAGCTGTCGAGATTCCAAGAGACCTTATACCAATTTGGATCTGTCCTATTTTAGTTGCTGAATCTGCTTGATGAATAGGAACTGACTGGAAATTTGAATGAATCAGTCCGATTCTCGTATGCAATGCAGAAAACAAAGGGAGGATGGAATGTTCTTCCACCTTCCGTTCTCACCAAGCGTCATTTATGATTCATGGGACACCACGTCCATTGCTTTCGGTTCTCAGCGTCCGAGTCAGGCCTTCGCAATAGTGGTACAGCGGATGATTCCGTGAAATGCGCTAGGAAACAGGAGAATAACGATACCGGCGGGCGCACTAAAATAACTCACTCATGTAGAAGTCACTATAGTACCTAATTTCACCCCACTCCCTCAGTTGGACGACGTTAGAGTGGTTGAAAATCCCATGTAAAGGGATAAAAGAGAGCTGGCAGATTTGAATGCACCAAGGCCTAGTACTCAGTTGACGACTTCGTAGAGATCGGGCTATTGATGCAGCAACAAAGCAACAGGTCATTTTTCACACTTTTAGGGCAGAGGTTGCCTAAGCTATAGTTGTATGACGTGAGAACGACCTGACCTATTCTCATAGTTTCGATTAAATAAACTTACCAGTTGGATGCGGAAGGGTCATGGGTGACATCTTAAAGCAATCTTGGGGTTGTCTTGCGTATCGTTGACAATGAAAGTTATGAAATTGGCGTGTGACATTATTTAGTATCGGTTCTTTTCTGCCTCTTTCATCGATGGCCAGAGATGCATCCGGTTTTCGTCCTAGTTATCAGCTGCGGTATTCAGAAATCACCACACATATACATATGGCGCGTGACATACCAATTATGCGGCCCGGAAGCGTTGTTTCGGAGTTGATCAACTTAGCGCGACTCATTATAAACCCCAATGATCGAAGTCACGGTAAGAATCCCTCTGTTTTCCTGGCCGACGAAAATGCCGACTCCCAAGTGCAGAGATGTTGTGAACAGCAAATGAATGTTTACGCGAATACGACAGAACCGTGACATTGCGAAGATGCTACGCCTTCCCAAAGATGTCATAAATAGACGACAAGACCGCGTTGACGCCGATTCAAAGAAATCTCGTCTTCGCCGAGTCGCCCATATTTTGTAGTTTAATACTTAGGTGGCAACCAAGTTCATACCAATAGCAGATTCCTTGCTCGTCTCCCTGAAATAATTGTCTGAGACGAACAAGAAATTTGATTATGGGATCGATAGACTGCAACCAAGGTTTCGATTTCAATTTTCCATTGTTACTGCTAGGCGTTTGAGTTGGTCATCATGGCGGGTCATGGCATGGGCTTTAGTCAAGGGAATGTAACAATTTTTTGGGAACAGCAAGAAGTTCCAGCGATGTTTTTTTTTCGAAAAATGTCTCAACTTTAACTTCTAGGTTTGAACGATGAATGGGTCATCCAGGGAAAAGAACGTCGCAGGCCTCATTCTCAGAAATGTTATCTTCAAAGTTTCTTTCCGCAATGGAAACAGCACACTAGTCATCAGAAGAGGTAAGTCAATGGATTGTGACATATATGAGACGCACTTCAACGACATTGGTGATTTCAACACGCCCTTGTCCTTCAGGTTTTTAAGCGCCTGCGTCACGTCGCCAGAAAAGCTAAGTTTCATCGTTTCACGGATCTTATCTCCAACTAGATCATAGCTACAACCCCAAAGACCTCATTCTTCTCTGGTTCGGAGCCCACAAATGGATCAGGGTCCTGAAGTCCGAGCAACATAATGTGTAACGCTTTGCAGGTTGTGCTTTATCGCGGAAGCTGAGAGTAGAGCGCCAGGTTCCCATTCTCCTCCTCGGAGTGTACATCACTGATCTCTTCTGCGAGGAAAAGGGAGAAGGCCCGGCTGAATGTCATCGAAAGAACTGGACCATATGCAGGCGAAGCCAATTGCTTGTTTCGTATCTCTGAAATTTTCAGCAGAGTAGAGAGCGCTTCACAGATTGTCTCGAGGTCGTTCGTTCGCGACTTCGCCGACGAATTTGACAAGGGTTCGGAGGAAAGCAATGGTGGTGGAGTCCTGAATTAATGGAACCAAGGCAGAAACGATATCTGTTGGACTGTGTCTTGGGTAGAAAACCATCCGTAAATCTGCAGGTTGAGACATTCCAAGTGTTAAATACGTTGAGTCCGTCATCCAAATCAGGACAGCAAACGTAGCACTGCTTCGACTTCTGCAGCGTGATAGCGAAAAGACGAGTGCCAGCAGATCGCAAACAAAGGATCTGCCAGATGAAAGCTTCGCGAATACGGCATTGCATTTCTTGGCCCATATTACGCGATCGTAGGCCGTTCGTTTGAGGGCAGTGGAACATTAATGTGTCATACCTTGCCGAGAGAAAACAAGGAGCTGTACATTTTGTGATGTGATTCCTATTTCATTATTGCTTCCCGGGTTCAAACGTTCAACGTTCAGGCTTAGGGTGAGAAGTAATAAGGGCCAGAATACATGTCAACATGGTATTCAATATCAATGCCGACTCGTCGGTTTGGCGGACTTATCATGATCTTTTGCCAATCTGTCGCTTGCAGCCGAAAATTGACATTCACAATTTTGCCCTGACACAAGGACCTTTACCCGGTGCATGAGACCCTCGCACATGACAACTAGGACGGGTGTATCTACTATCTCTGAAAGAGGCAGAAGAGAACCGATACCAAAGATCGTGTCCCCTATGACTCGAGTTGTGTGAATTCCCAGTCGGAATGCGCAGTGACCCTTCGAAAATTTAAAGGTAGTACCGCTGCCGTCACGGTCGTGGTCAATTCCATTTGGACACTAATTGTACATGAAGTATGAATTCTCTGCGTGGAACCCCGAATATTTCAGGATAATTTCTTGCTTTCGAAATTTACCAACTCCTCAGCAATTTGTTCAACCAACTCCTTCTTTTTCAGATCCTTCTCCCATTGTAAAACTCTCTTGCTCCAGAATAATTGCTTAGCTTTCTCTGATCCCTTCTCCCCAGCATACCAACACCCAGCAAGCCCGGCATATACGGCACCAACTGTATCTGCGTCATCACACAAATTCACAGCCATAAGTGCGCCTTCCTCGAACGTCCTAGTCGCGAAGAAACTGTAAAGAGCTGCGACGATTGTGCTGAGAACATATCCGCTTGATGATAGGCTTTCAACTGGAGGAATAGTGTAAGGGAAGGACGGATCTTTGGTCGGGGTGCTAGCCATAGGTGTTTGTGTCTTCACGATAAGGCGCGCCAAGGGGTGGTGTTGGCAAAACCAGCCCTCAAGATCTTCCCCATCGGGAGGAGAAGGTTTAGCAACACCATCAGGGACAGTCAGAGCTTCGCGTAGTTTGCTGTCAGTGAATGGAAACTTCGAAATTTCCTCCAGCAAATCCAATTTCGACAAGGTCGGAGTTCCTTCAGCACTCGAGTGCTGCGATTTGTTCACCTCCTGCAGAATCTTCATGATCAAGCATGTCCACAACTGACATGCTTCCACGCACATCGTATTAGGATGCGTCGTTTGGCTACACTCTCTCGCCCAGGCCTTCCCTTCGTCCACATTGCGCCAACAGACAAGTCCTATCGGCAGGATCCTCATTAAGCTCCCGTTACCGCTCCTCATTTCCCCCCCTAGTTCTCCTTTTATCTGATGGAATGCAAGGGCACGATCTCCGTCTTCAATTGCAAAGGATGAGAAGATATCGATCGCTCGTCCGATTTGGGTTCCCACATCAAAGCAATAACCGACCGAAGAGAGGTAGCCCTCATTTTTCCATTTCTCATATCGCTTCATCTGGTCGACACCATCAGATCCGCCAACTGTTGAGATAGATCGGGCAAGACACAACATGAGAGAAGTATCATCCGTCCAAGATCCAGCAGGAATGGATGTGAAAAGTTGATTGGGTTTCATTTCGGACAGGAAATCGCCCATAAAGCGTCTTTTGAATTCATTGGCAAATCCAAGGGCGTCAACGACCGCTGTGGAGAGAATAGAGAGCCGTATTTTTGCCGCTATAGGGGCGATTGTGGGATGCTGTCCGCGTAGGTCCATCGTCGATAGAGTGTGAAACAACCTGAACAGACTGTGACTCGGACGGACTAGCAGACTGGTGACCAGAGCTTGTGTCACGGTGGGGCACATTCCCCAGGCCTCGCTTCCGAAGCGTCGAGCAATGCCAACACGACGAAACATCGAGAGACACGAACCTTGCTTTGTAGTCCTGCACTCTTGAAAGGGCTCACTGGGTAAATGCTGTGAGGGGGGTCCCAGACCTTAAAGAGCCGGATTGTGTGTTTCCTGCCCCGGGTGATTCTATCTCATTCCATCTGAATAGGAAGGATTCCTCCGCGAACTCGGCATTGTTCACTACAGGTTCAATTTGAACGACACCAGCAATCTGACGAATCGTAAATTCGTTGCTAATCGCTCTGTTGCCAGGCTGATCTGTTCACAGTGGATCGCATGTTGCATGTCTCTCTCGACAAGTATGGCTTGCTTGCTCTTACAGCCTCTCTGACGACGCTACGGGAAATCGTCGCTTTGGTGGAGGAACAGAACTGGCAGGAGAGAATTGATAGAGGGGGGCAATACATTCGATTCTTTGACGTATGCCAATTTCCGACAGTTGCACAACTACTGACACGTTTACCCAGTTACTCAGCAGCCCGCTCAGCGACGCTCAGTACGAGTTGATGGTTCTACACCCCGAGCATTTCCTTCCGAAATGAAGTACCCTTACACTCTCAGCCGCATGGGAAGAATTACATCGTTGGGCATGATCGTACGCTGCGCGAGGCGCCTGGAAACACGGATTCACCCCGTTTCCCAGTATTTGCTTTCGATACAAACCATGGCACTAAGTTGTCATTGAATGCTTTTCTTGTTATCTTGAATGCCGAGATCAAATTCTGGTGATACAGGAGGATGGGAACCATGCCCCAACTGCCGAACGACGTTGAGCGGCTCATGGACGAGACTATCAGGCTTGTCAAGTTGATTTACTGGAAACCAAATAGGGAAGCCCCTTCCCACAAGAGTATAGTCTCCTCCCTTCCAGTAATGGACATCAACATTCAAGATACAACAGATGCTGAGATGGGGATGAGACCAATGGATGAGGATGAGGATGAGTACACTCTTGGAAAGTCTAGTAGGTGTACCCAGGTGGTCAAGCGTCATGGTGAGAATGCGACATTGGAAGAGCGCAGGGACTATATGCAGTACCTTCCATCAGGTCGTGGTGGGTCTGTTTTAGTGTGATCGCCATTTATGATCTAATGGTCTTGAGGATAGATTTTGAACTCGATTCTGATGATGAAGGATTGTAGGAGGAACTTGGGTATCCTCCCGACTCTTTCGGTTCGTCGGTCTCATGCCAGGTAGTAGTACCGACACATTGGACCCGACCCACGTCGCCGAGAAAGTAGGCCAATGGCAGCAAGCAATAGAAGTCAAGTCACAGGCGTGACTCAGGGGAAGTTTCGTTTAGGCTGTCGCCTTCCGTCTTTGCGACGACAAGCCAAAAAACGTCCTTCTTGACCATCGCCTCAACACACTCAACTCCGAGTCAGTTCTCATGTTTCGACCAAGGAAGGATAGGAACATTAAAACCTGTAAAATACCTGAAATTAAGATTCCAGATGACATGACTCAACTATTGCACAACGCCACTCGCAAGTTCAGAACACCGTCAAGCACTGGCGTCAACGTAAAATCTGAGAATACATCTTCTCCTTTCTCCGCGCTTCCATCCCTACACCCCCTCGTAGAGTTGCTCGCTACGAGTTGCTTGGCTATCATATTCTCTTTGTGGTCGTAAGTAATGTATTCTATGACGATTCTCTTGGACTCTCTCATTTGCTTTTCTAGCTTTATCGCCGATATCGGCCGTCTCGGTGGTGTTTCATTGTTTTTTTTTACTCATCGTCATACATTTGGATCCTGTCGTGCTCACGTCTCCGACAGCACAGGTGGCCCGACCTACTTTGCTGCCTCGGTTCCTTACGAGTCTGCCGCATCCTTGACGCCATCGTCGCTTTCTCCTGGATCAGCTGGGTGTTCACGACCATCTTGATTTGTGGTTATTTCGGGGATATGAAATCGAAGGGACGCCACCCTACGGAATCTGCGCACGGAAGGCCTTCGTCCACTTTCCAGACCACTCAGACCACAACTACTCAGATGACCACAGTTACGTTTTAAACCCTCCGTCCCTTCTGCCTGATACCGATCCATAATTCCCCTAGTGAGATAGTGAACGACATTTGCAAGTGGGCTCACGAACAAGTGGTCTCACGAACAAGTGGTCCGTTCTCACTCAGTGACCTATAATACCAGCTCACCAATTTGTAGACAAGCAAACTCGCATTTTGACGACCAGGTGACCTGAGAGAAGAAGTTGACACATGCTAATACATTGTTTCTGGTATAGTATCTGCTGCATATGTCACCAAACGTCTCATATGGTTTTCAACAGAAACTATCTACTGATGCGGGAAATTTCTGGAATCAAAAAGGACGTTGTAGAGCTATTGCGATATGTGAGTGTCTCTCTTTATCTTTAGTATGCGATTCCACGTCGATCCACTATTCATAGAACGAGAGAATAGCTCGATTGAAAAGCATCAAAGGAGCGTTTGGGAACCGCACTGTATTTCTCCGCTACCACGAACACGACAAGCAGAAATGTCACGAAATGACTCGAGCGACCGTCTTGAAAGGACTGGATACTTGGATTCGGGAAAAGTACACTGGGGCGACACTAAAGCATTATCGGTGGATGACGAGCATCTCCGGTGCTGGAAAGACTGCGATAGCGATGACGACAGCTCAATGTTTGCTCGACCAGCAGCGTTTATCAGCTAAAGAGGGCGAAAAGCTTGACCCTTACGAAGGGGCACCCATTCTATACAAACAATACCTCTGCAGCCATAAAAACAACTCGTCACCCGCTTCAGCGCACATCATTCAAACAGCTATTCTTTTTCGCTCACGAATTCGGTCGTGCACATTTTACTGGGCATCAGTTCCTGCCAACCGTTGTCAAGTTATGCTCAATTCTCTGATCATCGACTGTCGACCCCTTGCGTTCACCTCCATTCAACTCTAGGAGGTGGGGCAAACCCTCCCTTCTTCCTGTTCGCATCTGCGATGGAGAGGGGTGATCTTCTCCATCGTGTCTGTGAGTTTTTCGACGCAACGGCGAAGGGAAACCCTCTCCGTTGTGTCCTTGCGGGTTGTCTGTGGGATTTTTCGACGCGGCGGTGAGGATCTCCCCTTCCGTCGCGTCTGTGTCTATGTATTCGAAACTCGTACGGTTTTCGAGCTCCCCAATGCCCATGTGTCCTTTATTTCAATCAGGCGAGGGCATAGTATGCCCTTTTCGCATTTCCTGATGGTAGCCTTACATAATATTTTGATACGAACAATACAAGGCCATATGGCCTGCTGAGTATGGATATAAAGTATATAAAAGGGTGATATATTTTTAGAGATCATTTCTAATAATATGATTTTGGTACTTATTCATGATGAGTCGGATCAAACCTTTGTTGCTGTAATCACGACCACATCACTTTTACACATGTCCAGGCATCGGTTGGTCAATTTTACTATGTACTTCTGAAGTTCAATTTGGTATGGACAGCGTCTTTCTTATTCAATTCAAGTACAAACTATTCAATAGTCAACAATAAGAAGATAAGTCTTCAGTAAATCATCAATATCAGTGGACCAGAGTCGGACTACTTTGAAGGACACGGGATGATATCTTTCGGAGCCTTAGAATATTCTATAATCAGAGAAAACAAATGAACAATGAAAACAACCTACAACACACTGGATTTGACTTCAATAGAACATATTAGTGAATCAAAAGATGAGGTTGATTTATTAAATTAATACACACCCAACAAGTTGCGCGACATATAGACTTTTGCAGTCTAGGGCATAACAACCTTGAGAACCTGAAGCCTGACTGATGTCAATTCCAATATCTATTTGGAAGTATCAGTTAATCATCCTATGGCAATAGCAAGTAATTATGATACTTACAGCATTGTTGGCATGAGTGTGGCCCTGGGACACTTGTAAGTGTGACAGATGTCACGTCCTGGGCCGACAGGCCACCAACTTGAGCAAGAGCGACGAGGACAATGATGGTGAGCTTAGAGAACATGTTGAGGGATTATTGCAACTGAACCCAACTCTTTATAGCGCCGTTGCATTGGGGTCCATCAAATTGTATTATTATAGTGGCCGTTGTTAAAGCCTTAAATTCGCCAAATGCTGGTGAGACTAAGAATTTATGTATCATACACTGATCATCAGTATGAAGCTGAGCGCTGAGTGAATCACGGAGAGAGTCCAGAGGGTCCATATCCAGATTAGACAATGGTAAGTTCCTACCCGATCATCCTGTATCAATCACAGCTTTATCTGCCAGCAATCACAGCTTCAATGTGGGCTGGGCGTCAGCTCAGCTCGGAACGCGGAGCAAATTGAGCCGCTGGGTGGATCGATTTGTTTGGCGAATTTCTTTGCGTTGTAGCTGTGTAACTGCAGAACGATGATGTTAGCGCATTCGCAAGAAAAGCTAAAATAGTGCCACAGGGTTTTGATTGATCATTGATGAGAAAAATTAGAGTCCGTCAGATTATCGTCGCCATATCCCTGCTGCAACCCCAATCACCATATGTATCAATTGGGCCAGCTATCCCGTAGTCATGTAGTTGTGGTCCACCGTAGTTAAAAGTTGAAACAAGATACCCATTGGCAGGACTACCTGAAAAACTCTGAACATCGTCGTCAGCCATGCTTATTACAGAATGACATACGCACTGGTATGGATTACCTTGACGATTATATTCGTACCGCATTTGCCTCTACTAGTATATGCTATGCTCTTAGGCTCCTCCCTCAGCGTAAATTTCGTTCTTCCCACCCACCATCCCTTATCATGGTCATTTTGGGGATTCAGGAGTCCTCACCCAGGCGCCTGCTCCTGTGAAGAAAGGCGCCCTACACATCCAAGGGAACCTGCAGCATTCCAAATCCGAACAGTGTCAGACACAAAGTAACGATTGTCGGGCGAGACAGCGATTGAGTACACCGACTCAGAATGCTCTTGGAGGACATGCTTCTCTTCACCTGTCGACGCATCCCAAATCCGAACTGTATCGTCACTAAATCCAGACACGATGTGGCGATTGTCGGGCGAGACAGCGACAGAGTACACTTCACCAGAATGCCCTCGAAGGACATGCTCCTCTTCACCTGTCGACGGCGCTTTCCAAATCCGAACAGTGTTGTCAAAGGATCCAGACACGACGTAACGATTGTTCCGAGACAGCAACTGAGTACACCGAATCAGAATACCCTCGGAGGATATCTGCCTGAGGGTCCGGACACGACGTGATTGGCGGGCGAGAAAGTAACCGAGTTCACCGAAATTAGAATGCTCTTACTAGGGCATGTTCGTCAACACACTCCAAATCCGAACAGTATCGTCCTAAGATTCAGACACGATGTCGAGATTGTCATGACCGCCCTCTTAGGACATGCCCTTCTTCGCCTGTCGACGCATTCCAAATTCGAACTGTATCGTCCCAAGATCCAGATTCGAGACACGATGTGAAGATTGTCAGGCGAGACAGAGACCGAACTCACAAAACTAGAAATTACCACGCTTTGAGATATGTTTTCCGTACAAAGGACTGCTCAGGTGCCCACACCAGCCCAGAGTCGTTGCCGGATTTCCAAGTTATCAGAGGAAATACATTACATTTTGTGCTTGAGCCATTGTCGATCACGAAGCCTGTCAACCGCTGCTGCTGAAAGCTCCTCTGCTTTTTGCCCAATGGCACACCACCACACGCCAATCCGCCCAACACCTGTTCCTTTCACATCGGGGCAGAGGGACATTTTGTCAACTTGAATAAGCGTAAGCCTAGTATCTCATAAGCCAATGTCAAGTTTCTAAGTCCTACAGCCAGCTCTGAATTGGGGGCATCCTCCGAGAGACAGATGAAAATACAGGTTGTTGGTGCTAGTGACCTGGGCACTGTGTTGGAACGTGTTGAGAAGTTGGAACGCGAGAATAAGCAACTGAAATTAGAGATTGAGACCTTGAAGATGCAAATAAAAACGAACACATGTGACCAGGGCATAGACCCCACCGCTAACAAGAGCAAGTGCCAAGAAAGCACTGGAAAATGTTTCAGTAAGTTCTCTTTCCTTGAAAATTTGAACTCAGATAATCCTGAGATGAATGGGATCTCGTTTCGATTGGAACAACATCATCTCAATTTATGCTGAAATTTGTTGGAGAGGCATCCACCTGCAGCGTCTCCATACCTTAAAGATATCACACGAGAGGACTGCCTTGACCATTTGAAACAGGAATACGAGATGTTGAGAAGGGAATTTACAAATTCAATTTCTCGGAAGCAATAAATTGCAGTTATAAATATATAAAGTTATTTTTAGGGACCGTTATGCGTACCACCTCACTTTCACTGTTTCAGGAAGGGGCGATTGTGGGATGCTGTCCGCGTAGGTCCATTTGCACACCCCGTTTACTTTCCCAGTGCAATGTGCGTTTCAGCAGACCAGGGTAGGACGCTTATTTGACAGGAGGATTGAGTCTCGACGAAGTCCTTGACTGCAGTGGTGTCCCATGACACGGTTGGTGAGAAAATTCAGTCTCTGTTTTGTTCATTTGCGTTCTATCTGATGCCGAGTCCTTTCATCTTGCCTTTTGCATTGTATAGGGACTTGGCAGGACAGGGTTCATTCAAGTTCAATAAGTTCACCGTTCCTTTCAAGTTCAGGACAACCACATACTAAAATAGGACACGGAAGTTCCAAGGTCTTGCTTGGAATCTGGTTACTCTGGACCGACAGCTAGCGGTGAATGACAACTGAATTTGGGAAGCTCACGACAGATCATTTGGATCCTATAAAGAGCTGGTGCAACCTCCGATGCCAGTAGTAACTTCAACACTTCGCTCCAATCACATAATTTACAATGGCTGCTGCTGATCTCCAATCCGGTATCTGTGAGTTTTTGGCATCCATCGCCGTGTTTACCCTACCAATGCCTCTACTTCAAACTTCATCCAGAATCTTGGCACTGGGACTGTCATCGATCTTAAAAGTGGTTCGTCTACGGTCTTATTGACTTATCCTTTGTAGTGCCTCATCGCTCTATTTCAAGTTATTCCTGAACAGGATCTAGCGTGGAAGGTGAGGACATGTTGACCTAAATGATTTTTGAGACGGTCTGACCCTACGTATGACAATGACAGGCACCGATGTTCAGGGCTACGTCAAACGCGAGCTCGCAGATGATGGGTCCCTGCCCAGCTCTGGGTTATCAACAAGGGGAGCGATGGCTATTACACCTTCGAAAACACCAACAGCCGCACGTACTTGGATCTCCGTGAGTTTTCTACAGGACATGCTCTCGAGTCTCTCAGTCATACTCATGAATTTTGTGCAGGTAGCAATTCTAATGGGGCTGCCATCGAGGGCTTTAATCCCACCAACTCCGACTACCAGAAATGGGTGATCACCCGTGCAAAGAATGGTACTTCTTACGTGTATGTCCAGACTCTGCATTGCTCCAAGTCCTTCCTGAATCCTGATGATTTGCCATACGCTACAGAATCTGCAACAAGGCAACCAAGAGTACGTCTTACTCGGTTTTCTAGAAGATTAACACACTGACTGGGATCCATAGCTTATGTTGATCTTTACAATGGGTAAGTTGTCGCAATTGAGGCCTGCACATCTATCTCACGCTCTCTTGCGATGTCTCAGGGACCCTGCCAGTGGTGCGAAGGTTCAAGGTTGGGCTGGTTCTGGGCCCACTACTATTAATACCCACCAGCTCTGGCTCATTGTCCGTGCCTGAGAAAGCGTGGTGCATGTCCGAAAATTGGGCCTGTTCCTTCGTTCAAATATCTCTGCCTGATCACTGTCCTCACCAGATCCATGTACTTATATTGTTGAATTCATTTTGATTGTGAAGCAATGCGATGCCCGTAAATTTCCGATCACTGAGCCTCTCAGTGGAAAATAGTGGCCCTTTCGTGAATCAATCACATCTTATGAAAGACATTAGAAATTTAGAGACGGTCAACCCGCGGACCATGTATAGGAACGCCAGGCTGCTCGCTTGATTTGTTGTCGGTAGATCCAACGAAGAGGAACTCTACAGCGCCAAATTGTTCAATCAACAGGAAGATTGTTTGATGTCCACGAAATCGTAGTCAGGGTGTCAATTCGGATTTCGCAAGGAGGCTCCAAATTTATTTTTTCTCTGTGCAGTAACCCCCGAAGTCAATCTTCCAGCTTACTCTCAAGGAGGAGAATCAAGTTTTCCTGTGTTCATCACCGTCAGCGGGCAATCGTGTGGGCTACAAATGAAAATACTTGCAAGCTGGGACTCTGAATCGTTTGACTCGTACTGCGCCTTAGCCATCGCTATCAAAGACTTTAAGTGATCCACCTCGATCGACACCGCTCGAGGTGTTTGGAATTCCGTAGGGGGTGATTCGACGACTCCATCGACTGTATTTTCTTTAATTCTAATTCTGGCCGTTGGTCTTCCGTTCTCTTGAGCCTTCTCTCCGCGAGTTCGTCTTGGATAATAAGCTGAACCGACAGAAATCAAGCCTTGATCTGTTGTACTGGAAACTGATGGGCGTTCGGAGAGTGGAGTTCGTGAGGAATGGTATACTTCAGACCTAATCACGTTCTTGAAACGTTGCGAAAAAGCTTCCATTAGCACTGCACTTATGGTCAGAATGGCCGTCTTATGGGAGTGGGATGGGTTACCAGAGACAAGTATCGTCATTGTCGCAACTCCGAGAAGAGCCCATACAACAAAGATGGATCGCCCTGCAGGAGATTTGGGAGAAATATCGCCTATAGGTTCCCTATGAGTATCTCAATCGAAATAATCAAGGACAACACTACCATAGCCAACGGTTGTGAAGGAAATGAAGCCTAGGAAGAATGAATAAGGTGGGTGCACAAAGAGGAAGGTCTTACAAAAGTAGAAGGCGGTCCAATAGGACCACTTTTCTGTCTTCATGAAAATTGCTGAGCCAGCCTAAAATTTTCAAAGTCATTACAAGTGCATGGAATTTGGCTCTTACGTACCAGCCAGAAGGTAAAAAATAAAGAAAAGGCAATGCATAGCCGAGCAGTAAACATCTGTTTCGCATCCATTTCAAGTCTTGCTTCTGTGTAGTAGTTATCTTCTTGAATCGACGTTGAAATACTCAAAGGAACTCCAGGAGGTGCCTTAGGTGGATTCGACTCCTCTTCCTGACCTCTTTCAACGTCAGGCACCTCTGGTGGAGTAGGAACATCATCAGAGTCTCTTGTATCCTGATCAGGTTCTTTTTCGCCATTGGAGACCGCCAAGGCGAAATTTCCGACGATGCTGAGCATTCCCCCAAGACGGAAATGAGTTAAAGAATGAGGCATCGGACGGCCTTGTTCGCGTTGATTAGAAGGTGGGATGCCTGGAGATCTATCCGCAGAGTCCTGCCGCCGCATCCTGACTTCTTCGGGCAAGAGTTGAGACAGTGGAGCCCCTGTTTCCAATGCCGCAGCGTTCCAATCCGCATCTGTCAGTGCCTCGATATTCAAGCGCCTCTGTCGAGAACCGCGCTGCAATCTCCAAGCTGGGTCTTCCTTCTTACGAGACACGGATCTAGATAAAGATTCTATCATCCTCGACAACCAGTCGTACCAACGATCGTGATGAGGGTGTTCTTCTGGAGGGCCCTGGCTATGATGGTGAACCCAAGTGGGGAGTCCGCGCTCTCTTAAACGCCAGATGACAGCAGCTCTCCATCGAGACCGGATGCGACGTTCGTGCTGCTGGGCCCTAAACCTTTGCTGGAATTCGATGACAGTCGACTCGAGGATCACATCTCGTGCGATAGTGACGGCTAATGCAATGTTCATGATTCCGCCTACAATGTAAAAGCATGTGAAAATTTTAGAACTCGTCGAATTGGGGTATATGTCACCAAACCCTTTAGAAAATCAGGAGGTGTATCAAACTGATCAGGGAGAAAATTTACCAATAGATTCTAGTGAAGCAACGGAGAAATAGAGAGCACTAAGGAATGGTATATCGAGCAGCTTTGACTGGATGAAAGACCCGAGAGAGATATAGGAGAGGAGGATCATAACGATGATAACGAGTGATCTTTGCTTCGAGGTTAGACCGCTGCCTGGGGGCCGTTTCATTGTCCATTCTGAGGAAGATTGAGGTCTAAACTCACCAGAGGTGCCGAAGTCTTTCGTGGTAGCATAGTCAACAACTAGGGTGATATTCGTTGTAGTTGCAATTACGGTTGAACAGACACTGAACCAGAAGGATTGTCCGTATGTGAACCCGTCATCAAATCGATGAATGATACCGAAGATCGTCACTGCTGGGATGTTAATGAGATCTGAACGGTGTTTGAAAGTGTGAATATTCAATACGAGATAGGTCAGTGGAACATACTGACCGTGTAACGTCAGGAAAGCAATCGAAGCCAGGGTCATATGTTTAACGCAACGTTCGGCAAAGCGGATAACTAGAAAAGCGCTGGCGAGTACTGCACATGCCATGCTAAAGCCAAGTGCAACATCGAGCAGAAGAGTGTTGGGGCGAGATTCAATGGTAACGTTATTTTCCGTTCGTATATACCAGTGCCCAGTTAAACTGGGGATTGACAGCATGATTGAAAAGGGAATCATAACACCAGAGAAGATAGGCAACAGTCGATATGTCTTAACGATTTCTGGGGTATCCGGTTGTTGGATATCATATGCGCCAGAGTCGTTGATCTCGTCGTCCTCTGGCTGAACAAAAACGGTGTGTCTTCGGCCAGTACGGGTGAAGCGGGGGGTCCTCCTGGCCCGATGTGGATGTCGCCTGTGGTGAATGTGGAAATGGGGTAGGTTTAAGTGAAGAGGCATCCCAAGGCATTACTGGGCTCAGCGGGAGGGGTCAGGATGGAGTGCTTGGCATTTGCTGGAATCGACTCTATATTCAATGATAAGAATGATCCCACATCGGAATGTTATAATTATGCAAGTTTATGAATAGATTCACATTAGACCCAGAAAGAGTTGCAACGACCATGTAAGTAAATAGTTCACACATTGTAGTATTCAAACGCTGGAGACCCAGGTTCAGAACTGTCAATGATCCCGCCGTTGTACCCTCCTTTCTGTCTTGCTTCTTCTACAGACATGATCTCTGCATTCTCCAAATCCAGTGTTTTCTTCAAATAGGAATGAAGTTCAATCAGGATTGCTTTCTCGGAGAAAGGGAGGGTGCGTCTGAACGCTGTCTCCGCACCATATTGGGCCATGCGTCTCTGCAGGAAAACAGGGTTAGAAGTTTTGGTAGGCTATGTAATAAGTTAATTCACCTTGAACAGCTGGATGAAGGGCATCGCTCGCTTGTCCTTGATTAATCCGCTCTCGATCAACAACTGTTTCACTTTTGGATCGTCCACTCTATCCTCGTCTTTCACGTAACTCTGTTTCACAGAGTCAACACATTGATCCTGCCACTTCGGAAACTGTGTGGCAACGTAAATTCGAATAGCTTTCGGCTTCGTGGGGTCAAATGGTTTCTGTTCTTGTGTCCCTTTCTTGCCCCTTGCTTTTGCCATAGCTCTCAGGAATGAGATTTCGGCATCTCGAATAGTTTTCACAGTGCCACGCATGTAGGCTCCGGATTCAATAATAGTTGAGTCGATAGGCGTGGCAGGCGTTGGCCACAAAGCTAACTGTATCGATGAGGACTCCCGCAAAATGCCAGTCCAAATGTGTTCTGCAAAGTGGGGAGCAATTGGGGTGACCAATAAGGATGCCATCCGGATCCAATACAGGACTAGATCTCGATGCATGCCAACATCAGTTGTGACTTCGCGGTACCAGTCGCGAGTCGACTGAAAGTCGTAGAATCCGAATTTCAAAGCTTCTTTGTAATTTGTCCTGAAAAAGGAAAATAATTCCCTAAGTGAGAAAGATATAGAAGTTTGAAGGGACTCACGCTTCGTAGTGACTTTGAGTGATGTTGATCAGGTTATTAACTTCATGCTCGAATACTTTGTCATGGTAATTTCGTTCTCCCTGACGCAGACCATCCTTCTCCTTCTCCATATCCTCACACCATCCTAACAAGGTATGTACCCTCAAGATGTTCGCATTGGCTGTCTTCTCCTCGAAATTGGCATCCTCCATTCCATCTCCCGCATCGGCCAGACTCAGCCTTGTGGCATCTGCGCCAAACTTCTCAACAGATTCTCGAAGTGTTAAGCTGTTCCCTGTGCTTTTCGCCATTTTCTTCCCGTTCAACATCAAATGGCCATTTGTCCGTATACTCATAGGCCACTTGTCTTCAGGGAACAATGCAGCGTGGTTGTATAATGCGAAAGTCAAGTGATTGGGAATTAGATCTTTCGCAGAAGAGCGAATGTCGAAGGGATAAAAATAGTTGAATTCGTGGGCCATCGCATCGGCCTTTTCTTTTGGCATGGGTGCAGATTGTGGCCATGGACCTTTGCAGAAGATGTATTCCCAAATCTCATCTGTCATTTGGTCTGGGACTATACCCAAAGTCCCTGGATTCTTCCCCTCGATGTCGGCTGCGAAAGGGGGTAAGCATCTACATTCACAAGACCGGGTGTCACCCACCATGTAACAAGTGTGCGATGGTATAGTAGCTCATGTATATCGTCGAATCGCTTAAGGATTCGACCAAGAATTGACGATCCCATGGCAGCTCCGAACCCAATCCATAAGTACGTGCGCAAGCCCATTGGTTCAGCCATGCCAGGGTCTTCTCCAATCCATGTCGAGTTTCTACTGAATACGTGTTCATCTTGGCTAACAAGCTGCCGAAAATGATGAGCCGACAGCAACGAGCAAGTAAAACACAATTTACCCTTCAGTTTGAGACCTCCATTTTGGCTCTCCATAGTCCAGATACCATTGATCCATCAGAGCAACCACACATTCGTCTCCACTCCTGGAGATGACTAAACCCTCTGGTTCTGCGTAGGCAAATGCGTTGCCGGCTTTGATCATGGCATCTCGGACTTTGGATTTTGCTTCTTGCACACTCAAACCCTTGTACTCGCCCACTAGCATCACGCCATTATAGAAGCCCTCCTTGTAAGCCATCTCCTTCGCCTCTGCTAACTGCTTGACATCCTTCTGAGATTGAATCTTTAATTGCTTCACGATTGCGGGTGCAGTCATCCCGCCGTAAGCAGGAGTAGAGATCACAGGGACAGGATCAATCGCTGCCCACGAAGGGTCGATTTTGTAGTACTCGGGCTTTTTGCGCAGGTCAGTCAAAGTCTGAAAATCATCTGGGGAGTCGGAGGGCACGGAGGTGACGACGCCAGTTCCCTTCGTAGATAGGACGTTATCCATGGGCAAAACATAGACCTCGGGGTGAATCGCGAAAGGGGCAGTAATTTTCGTGCCGATAATCATTGAACCCTCAATTTCGGCGAGCTGTTCTATGTGCCCTCGAGGAGTGACGATTCCTTGATAAGCCATGCTACGGGCAGCACGTAAGGTGCAAACGTAAGCTTCCTTATCGTTGGCAGCAAACACGCCGTATTTGATTGTTGTGCCGACAAAGCAGTTTGTTTGACCATACCTCGAGGGATTTCAGTTTGCAGCGTAAAAGAGAGAAGTGAAACTAACATTGTTTCTGGGCGCAACGTCGCTGCTACCAAAAACACTTTCCGCCCGACCGCTTTGCTACCCAGAACTTCCTTTGCAGCTGGACTCCACTCGACGACCTCCATCTTAATGCCAGTGTACTCCTGGGGAACAATACCCTCGCCATCCTGACGATCATGGTCCATACAAGGTTGACCATCTTTAGGGCTATAAATGGTATAACGTTCTCCAAACTTTATCTTTCCCAACTTGTACAACTTGTTAACTTGCCACCGCACGAAAGCGTCGTAATAGGGATTAGCTTTAGTTGTCAGGAATGCCCTCCGCCAATCAATACGCGACCCAAATGTGTTGTTATCGGCCTATAAGGAGTTGTAAGTATGACGATAAAAAGAACAGATCAAAGGATTGTACGACTCACTATGGAAATCGGGGGGAAGTAGGTTACCCAATGCAAGGGATCTGCAAATTTCTTGATTTCAGACCGAGGGATCCCAATAGACTCCAAAATTTGGAATTTATACGTCAGCCCCGTCGATTTTGCGACCAGCTTCCCTTTTTTTGATTTCGTTTTATCTTTTTCTGGCGCTTTCTCGTCCTGTTCGGTCTCTACCTCATTGGCAACAGCTTGTACATCCTCGTAGCGCTCAAAGTCGGGTCCGAACATATCAATTTCACGTAACAATTGGTCCGCAGATGCCTAAAGATGAGAATCGGTAAACAGAATATATGCACGATTGCGGAGGGCGCACCTTGATAGGCAAACCTGTTACGTGGAAACCATGGGGAAACAGGACACGCTTTCCTAGCATTCTTTGGTACCCAGCTCCGAACTCGATTTTTGATATCGTGAAAGCGTGTCCAAGATGTAAACTTCCGTTCATGTAGGGATAGGGAAAGTTTCCGAACCACTTGGGATACCGATCCTTGATCTCTGCAGCAGACAAGCCTGCAATATCCTGTGCTGGAGGTGCATCAACCTCAAATAACTTTTCTGACTGCCATCGGCTCTGGTATTTTGTCTCTAAGTTCTTCAGATAATCTCTCTTAGCCGTCTGAATGGGCCATCCGAGTCGTCAGTCCGGTCTCAAGGAAGGGAAAATACTGGGAACTTACTTGCGCTAACTCTATGGTTTGCGCCATGGTTCTAACTTGCAAGGGAAACAGACTCGAAAGTCTTTTTTGTATACGGGAAAGAGCAGATATTGTGACTGGATTATCAAATTGGGTTCGAAAAGAGTTCGAGTCACATTTGTCACTGCAGAGGCTGACAAGAAAATGATCCAATCTATGTAAACGTTTTTTTTTTGACTCGACTTTACTGAGGTCGACTTCAAGTTCCGTTTTTGCAGATACATTCTGCTTTTAAAAATTTACTAAAATATTCCCTACATTTGAGTTCAATCTTGAACTTCGGAGGTCGGTCCGGCAAGAGGGTAAACGGCCCGGCAACACACGTCTGCGGACTACAATTCAAGTTGCTCTTGATTCAACTCCTTCAATGGCCTCATCGTCGGAACAAAACTTTCGAGCAAATCTTTCACAGTTCCGCTGGGCTCGAGGAAACACTGACGATTCACAACGCTCAACGCAGAACTCTCCTTCAGGAAATCCATTTTCGCGGTTTTATAACGCAGTTGCTGGCGACTACATTCCATTACGATCTACCGAACATTCAAATGAAGAGGAAGCTTGGTTTGCTCTTTCTAGATGGGAAAGGTGCTTTTTCTCTTAAGTATCTGAAATGATGCTCATTTAAATATTTAGGCTACTGGGTTTCGCTGGGTGTTTGATAGGCGCTGCCGTGTGTTTCTTCGTGGCCTTTATTACCCTACCACTTCTACCAATCAAGTTTGTCATTTTGATGATTTGTCTTGGTAGCTGTCTAATTATTTTCGCAGACCCGCGAAGTTTGCTCTTGCATTCAGGTAATGTTCCTATCTTTTCAGGCAAGACAAATCTCCTTCACTATTGCAGCCTTGGGAGCCTTCTGGTTATGTTTGGGTGAGTCAACGACATTCATCGGATCTCCTTAATGGTCCTAAGTTGTATATTCAGGTTCTCTGTATTGGTTGGACCTATCAACCACATAAAGCATCTACTTTCCCAAGAGCGACTTCTTTTCTCAGCCATATATTTCTCCAGCTTGGGTCTTACACTCTACTTTTCGTTAAGTGTAAGCTTCTTATCTTTTGCTCTTGAATTCTTCAACGACTTTGTCTTGTTCAATAGGCACGATCATATCTTGGATCCTTGATCTGTGGTGCTGCACAGGTGTGTTGTTTGTCAAGTTCCAGCGGTTCGTATTTGGTACTCAATTTGTTTCCAGGTTGTTTCCTTAATAGCATATGTGTTGGCTTACTTCCCTGGAGGCACGCAAACTCTGCGTCTAGGTGGTTCATTGGCACTGCGGGGGGCAGGAAGTCTTCTGCCAAGGTAGTGAGCAGACAAATCGTACATACCATTTACTATAGCGGTAACTTTTGATATATTGTATACGGAGTTGTATTTACACATGTTATTGCACGGTCACGACGCGACCTTAGTGCCTACTATTAGTATTTCATGACGGTACTTATAATACCTCACTGACATGTCTAACGGGATGAACACAATACACCGACTACATGAAGTTCTTTCACGAGTTCTCGCATCCCCAGAAGCCTCGCATAATGGCCAAGAATTATTTGACGAGTTGATGATCCAGAAGACACGGTTACTCAAGCTTTTCGATGTAGGGCCGAGGAACCCACAGGAACAAAGAGATATAGAGTCGGGTAATTATGTTTTCGTCGATTCAGATCAGGGACTTATGCCACCTTGAACAGGAAAGCCAATAATAAACAACGAGCCCACTGCAGTGAATGGCGACTTTGTTCGACAAACCATCTTCCTTTCGCAACAATTCGGTTGTTCTGAAAAATACATTGCAAGCATCTTGCACGATGTAATGGTCGAAAATCCCAACATCAACCCAGTGATATGTCTGGAATACACAGTGGATAAATTTCACGAGCGGCGGAGACAGGTCGTTGATTGTTTAAGGTTCCTTCTCGAGGCGACCGAGGCAGCTGAAGAACCAGATATGCCATCTACATACACACGAATCGCAAACTTTGTCAAATCTGAACTTCTACCGGGAAGTAGGGCTCTGACAGGAGAAGTGTCTTTGTCGTCGAAATTGCTCAAGGAGGTTGAACAACTGGAAACGGAGATTGCGAAGGCAGATGCTGCGAAGAAAAATGCAGGGAGTAACACGGTAATACCAACTGGTCAAGGTCAGTGGTCTTTTGGTTTCTACGATCGAAAATAAAGAATGACTTGTTCACAAAGGCACACCCTCCCTTGGATTTGACATCCTGAATGCCCGCTACGACTCTTTCACATACGAGCGAAGGTACCTCGGTGTGATACTTTGCTCAATATCGCGACTTGGGTGTCTTTCGGCAAACGAAATCACTGCGATGGTCGACTGGCTCTCGACAAATCCCAACCACCCTATGACATATTACATTCTAATGGCCGTCTCTCTCTCTTTCGATCCCATCGATCCTGTTGATTCGCTTACATCAAGGCGTCAGGCTTTTGCAACCGATGATCAATTATTGACATTCATGACAAAAAAATTCGATTCGACGACTCAATGGAAGGATGGAGGATTGAAGGCAACCATTCTCCTCAAATGGACTATGTTCCTGACAGAAGCCAGGTACAACGATTCAACCTTGGAGACCAAAGCTAGTTTCAGAACTGAAGAACTGGAAACGCAGGTATGGAATGCTGTCCAAGGTTCTGCGTTTACCTATCTTGCACAATCGGTCGTGCATCTTCGAGGGAAAGGGCACGGCGGGCCAGCAGCAGTTATCCTCAACAATCACCCACACGACCAACCAGAACAGCGGGAAGTACCTCCTCCTGACTTCAACTTGGTTGTCCTCTCATCATTTGAAACGTTGCTTCGGTCAACAATCACACACGCTTCGTCCGAACTACGAAAAATCAAGCAAAGACAAGAGGACCTCATTCTCGCAAATGCACGAACAGACCGCAACAGGACTACGTCGCGTTTCAGCTCCGCGATTCCTTCTGAAGTCGAAAGACCAGGAGCAACACCTCGACATGACGTCGCAATGCTCTATACCTTTATCGGTCTGCTTTATTCTGCACTTCCCCCTGAACGCGCCCTGCAATTCTGGGGGGCTGGAAATAGCCATGCATCTCAGAACCCTACGTACCAAGAGGCAGTCGAATCAACTTCGGGAAGATTGCCAACTTTTCTTCAATGGGCCGTGTGGTCAACACCAGGCCAGGACTCGACTATGTTGTCGTCGCTTTACGACATGCTCTGTGGTCTAGCAACTGGCCAACAATGCAGCGAGCTTGCATACAACTTTTTAGCCCGAGGAGGAAACGAAGTTGTTCCTGGCAGTTTGATCACGTCCTCATCCGGAGTTCCACCAGTATCCTGGACAGCAATATTTGGAACCTTAGAAACATGGGCTGCCAATGCTACTAGCCCCCAACCACAGCAGAGGGGTCAAATGAATACTTCGTTGAGTAGTCCGTTGCAAAATTTAGCATCATCGTCAGTTCCTCCTGGCCGCAAATTTATGCTTGGACAAGCGGATATCTTTCTTGCCCGTTCCTTTCTTCGATTGTTGGCCACGGTTGCGGAAAACTCTGTTGTTGTCCGGACGACTATCGCAGGTCATGGCCATTTCAGAGCCATTCCAACACTTCTTTCCCTTTTGCCGCTCAGCGTACCTCTTGAACTGAAAGGTGCCATCTTCGATGCCCTTGCCGCCTTTTGCGAACCAGGGGCTGGTGTGCCTGGTGTGGAGATATGTAAAGCTGTCTGGACCTTAATGGAAAGACTCGAGGTTATCAATGTTAGGATGGTCGGAAGCGGCACCTTCAACATGTCGTTGACTGCTGGCAAAGGTGTGGAAGTGGAACTTGAGCAAGTTGAATCTGCACATCATGTCTACCCAGCTACCATACCCTTCTTGAAGTTGTTGAGCACTCTCATCCACACCCCAAAACAAATTCCTTTGCAAGATCTCGCGATGGGGAAAGAGCAGCTGAACACAATTCCAGAAAATCTAGGACAGCCTTACCGGTTGCCTGGGATTTCACCATTCACATCGTTTGTAATCGACAATGTCTTTTGTAATATTCCGAACAGAGAGTATTCTCGTCCTTCGGAAAGGTGGCAGACGAACGACCTTTGCTTAAGTTTCATCGAGAGGAGTCTGGCGAGCTTCAGCTTGGAATCACTAGTGTCAGGACCGGATGGATCGCCGCTGAAAATGGACTTGGTAACTTCGTTGGCGACCCATCCTGGTTATGATGTTATGAAGAGGTTGTTGACAAACACCCCTCTTCAAACGACCATTCTTGCCTATGTTGTGGAAGGACTCGCAGGATTTGAAAAAGGAGTTGCCGATGAAGAACCCTTCTTCCTCAGCACCATTCTTCGCGTTTTGAGGATAGTTCATCGTGTTCTCGAAATTCAGGATATCTTCCTTGATGTCTTTATTCTCCTCCTGTCTGATCATAACAACGCCTCTTCCTTGGTCGGTCAAGTCCAGTCACGATCGTTCTTTACACGATTTGATCAAGCTTTAACATTTGGTGTCCACTATATCCCTGCAATTGCATCGTACATGTCGTACCCATCGTACTCCGAGCTGGCTTTGCTCTCTGTAAAAATAATTTCCAGGCTTTCCCTTGACCTTCCGTCATCAACGTTGGTTACAGTGATTCAGGGGAGTCAGGACTCGGACCGTATTCTTGCAGGCTTTACTCGAATCATGGGCTCAAACTCTGCGAACGATGTCGTGGAGGCTGAAGAATATGCTGCCCAGAACACTGGAGCCGGTGCTACATCCATGGATCACTCTCCTGAAATACTAGAACAAGCCATTCGTCTCGCCGCGCTCGATCTTATCATTCAAGACACTGAGAACAACCGTCCATACCCCAACATCTCCCATTTCCTCCTATTTGGAGCGGCGCAAACGATACAAGACCCTCATGCACTTGGTGCTCAGCAAACGAGCATCCACATTCTTCTCGACCTGGTCAATACAGGAGTGCCTAGATTGAAGGGAAAGCGAAAGGAAAAGGCCTTGCACGAAGACCCACTTTTCATTACACTCCCTTCATTAGCCGAGCGGTGCTATAAGGCGATCTATCAGCTGTGCACTCACCCCAAGACCTCCGACTTTACCACACGATACCTCAGAACAAGAGAGGACTTCTTTTCCAGGCAGATCGCCAGAGTGCCGTTTGCTGCTCCTGAAACGTTCCAGGAGCCTTCCATTCAAGCGGTTTACGTTGATGGATCGAGAGTGATCACCACCGTGGCATCATTGACTGCGTTTCTCCTCCTTCGGTCGTACCTTTTTGACCTCGTCGCCTTGGAGTTGCACCTTCTCACAAATAAAGGCCATCACAAGGCGGTGTCAGAATTGCTGGGAATCGTATTTGGTACAGGCTTCCTGTTGGAAGAGATGGTTTTTCAGGAACTTGGACAATCTCCCATTCGGATAATTGGTTTCTTGCAATCTTTAATTTTTGATTGGGTCGACGGTCTCTCAGTGGCATCCACACGTCTGCAGTTCCTTAACCAACTTAATTTCCAAACATGTGTTCGCAGGGACACATCCGGATGCGAAATCATTGATCGAGCTGCTTTGCTTTCCCTTCTTACTGTTGCAGCTCGGGGACTACATGCACAAGGATACGTCGCCACACAAACACAACACGACCAACTCACGTCAGAGTTGACTTATATTTTGGAAAGCTGCGCGATTGAAAATCATCGGCGAAAGGTTTCGCATGCAAGAATTGGCGCATTTGAATCCTGGAGACGAATGTTGGATCTGGCACTGACGAAATGTTTCGATCGGTTACCCCATGAAAAACGGGAGAATATGTTGTTTGACCTTCTGCATGTCCTCCCTACTGCTATAAGGTCGAGAAACGTGGAAGAGTCTACCTGCATCCTATTGTCTGAAGTGGTTCTTTCATCCATCACGAAATTGCGCGAAGATAGGCAACAACATTTACTCCTCCAAACCATGAATGTCGATTCCGAGGCCGATTCGCTACCAGCAGAAAGACTCTATAACATTCTCCGGGCTATTCTGGAAGGAATTTTGGAAAACAGCCACGTCGAACTTGTTCGGGGAAATCTGTATGCGGCCCTCATCAACTTTATTAACTTGATTCAATCACCTCCTGAAGCTAAATCTCCGCGTTTGTTCGTAGCTAGTGAGAAACCTACAGCATTAGGATCCGCTCTGGAGCTGGGGTGTCTAGCAGTCATGAAACCTGTGCTTGAAAAGTTGATCGGTGTTGTTTCTCGCGATGCCATTGACGGATCAGAAGTTTGGAAGTCGATTGCGTTTATGCTTCTTGACGCAGTTGTGCAGCTCTCAAGCCTGGAGAGGCAACATGTTGTCCTGTCCTCATTAAATCGACAGGGCATCTTGTCAAACTTCGTGCAGAGCCTCAAAGAATTGGACAGCAGATTACAAGCAGTTCTAAAACCTGATCCAGGTAAGTACTATTGAAATCTGAAACTCACAATATTCAACATATTGACAGAGGATCTCAACGCACTCTATGTATATGAGACAAAAATGTCATTGTTGATAAGAATGGCACAAACGAGGTCTGGTGCAGAACGGCTGCTTGAATCCCGACTATTGCCCATTCTTTCACAATGTGATTATCTGGACTCGCGTCCAGAAGCCGATCATGCATTTATCGGTAAGGGTGTATATGGGTTCATGATATAATATTCACACATCCTAGATCAAGATTCCTTCTTACCTTCTGCCATCCAACGATATCACCAACTTTTCATGCCCGCCATGCAATTACTGAATGGGGTCATCTCAAGCCTTGGACATAGGCACACAACGTCGACACAGCAGGTTTGTTACTTCGATCATTTTGGATCCCCACCAAAACTGAGTTACCGTTAGGCGCTCGAATTTTTATCTAATCATAGTTCCACCATCGCAATTTTGCTCAAGACCGAGTTAGACTATGTTACTATATCGATTCTGGAGGAGATCCATCTTATTGTCTCGTTGTGCACCAATGTCTTTCCTTCCGTTCCCAAAACAGAACTGGTGAGGCAATTTCTATCAGATTGCGACCACCGATGGCTGACAATATATCAGTCATCTGCTAACTCAGGATTTGGAGCGATACACCTCGGCATGCTGGGTCTATCAGCTAGATATCTTGCAGCTGGTAAATTGGTTGCTCAAGTTGTTCCACAGACGGAGCTTGAAGTGAAAATGAGCCAACAATATGCCCTAGGTTTGTTGGTCGTGTGCTCCTCGAACCTCATTGGTGACACTCATATTTGCAGGTTATGGAAGTCAGACAAGATTTGACGTTAAAGTGAAAGAAAAAGAAGACCTATTGCGCAAAGCCCTTGTCTCATACATCGGAACAGCAAGTGATTTCGCTGGCAAGTAATTCCATCTCTTTATTACGTTCCCTCCTTGATGAATGATCTACAGAACCAGATATCACTCTGGTACTCTCGCCTATTACAATCACCCCACGAAATGAGCAACACGGTCCTTTTTTCAGTGGTAAAGCTTCAAAATCAGAATTACTACAATTTCCACTCACCAAGTTCTAGGCACGATTCCAACTATTGGTGATGCTTTAATTGCGCTCGATAGTCTCACCAACGTTTTGAACGCGAAGTTGAAGCAAATTTTGGATATCAGTGCAGAGCTCGTCAACAAGGATCAGATTGGGCTGGAGAACATCCAGGAGGTCGGTGAAACTGAATATATACTTCTTCTGACTGATACAACTAAAATATTAGATTTTACGAGACTTTGACCTATCTCTTCTTCGCACACTCGACGTGGATCAGAAACGTGCACTTCTTGCGCAATCTTTCACTTCTATCTTAAACACCGCAAACCAGTCAACCAAAATTATACTCGACACCATTGAGATGCTACTTCTCGTCATTTGGAGACACCTGGACTACTACTTCGACCAAAACCGTATGAACACTTCCCCTACAAAGGCCACAGTTGGTAACGCCATGCGATTACTCGCTACTACAGAACCGGAGGTATTCAGAAAAGAGGTAGCAAGTAAGATTAAAGGGATCCTATCCCGTTTGAGCAACATTGAATTGGTGAGTGGATGAATATTGAAATTGCGTGTAGTTGACAAGAATCATTTGTTTAGGATGGTGAGATATTTGAGAACAACCGAGGATACATTCGTATTATGTGTCGGCGACTGAAGGACGGTGCGGGACTCCATGAAGAATCTTCAATGGGTGAAATGGATCAATGACGGATCAATGTGCATGCTGCTATTTTCTTGGAACTCCTTTACCAGTTGCTAGTGCATATTATAGTGTTATATCTTCTTAGACTTTCCTTCTAAATTTCCATGACGTATCAATAATCTTCCTTGACTGCCTTGGTCACAAGTCTGAGTTGCCACTTCCAAGTTCCAACCTTCTGGACCCGCAAACTGTTGAACATGTACCACCAGTTTGCAGAGCTTGCAGAGCAATTCCTCAAAACTCAAGCTGATGTATGCTTCTTGTCATTGGTGCCAGGTTCGGGGCGGATGAAGGGAAAAAATGTCATGTGGGGGGCAAGTAAAATCGGATAAGATTTGGGTAACTATAGCTAGATACAAAAAGAGAAATATCTTCCACGACAAGGAGACATAACCTTTTCTGTCTTCATCTAATGAGTAATATTGCTCTTTGGAAGTGTGGGGTTACCTCTGCATATGCAGCCTTTAATGTTTGTGGGCAGTGTCGGACCATGTCAAGGACCATATGCAGCAAAATACTTCTGTATCAACTCCAAATGAACAGACTCTTGCCACAATGAACCCAAAACATTTAATTTCAAAGCTTGTTGACATTGTCACGTAAATATAATCTGGTCAACGAGAAGTAGAAATGGTGATCACACATATGATACTCCCTCAATCTTCACATTCCCACTCTAAACAATTAGTACCCTTTCCTTTTCCTGGAAGCTGATTGGTCAGAATATTTACTGGCGGCTAACAAAATGTGCTTTAGAAAATTTACATTGCGACCGCTACCTTGCATGCTCTACCGTGGACCCAAAATTTTGAGGTAATCCTGAACAGCAGAGGGAGCCTCATCCATTAAAGAGTGTTCAAATTCCCAAGTAGCATCACGATCTGGATAGCCAACCCAATATACAAGGAATTGCCTTTGACCTTCTTCGTCTCTATGGGCCTTTATGTAATTTATTTGGTACCGCTTTTCCAGGTGCAACTCCTTGTCTGGTCGAATTTGGGGGACACGTCGTGCAGAGTGGTTCCAAGCCTTTGGAAGGTAGGCAGGGTTGGACTTTGGAGATTTCAAATGCGAATGAAAGCGACGCGTGAGGTTTTGGCGTGTTCCTTTAAATCCAGGATGCGCAGCTCGGCAGTATTTATCCACCTCGCAAAGTGTGTGCTCGACGTCTGCGATATCCATGGGCAGTTTCTTCGGGCCGAGACCAGAGAAATGCAGGCCGAGCCGTTTGAAGTGGTAATCCTGCGAGTCCACGAAATACCGCATTACATCTTGGTGAAAGGCTAGGTCGTTATTGCAATTCCAGGATTTTCCGAATATCTTGCGCAACCCAGAGATTGATCCAGGCCCGGAAACAACGAAATCATCCCGATGGAAATTCAGAACATTCGAGTAAGATAAGCTGAGCATTAATTGGTAGGCAGTGAATGAGCCCATACTAGGAAACGAGTATAGGTACTCATAAACATCAGCCATGTAAGGTGCAACCAGAAGCCTCGAGTATAACTTGTTATCCATGAGGACTTCCAGGAAACAAAGGTGATTTTCGTAGTTTCGTTTGTGTCCAAAATGGGGGGCTGGCTTGATGAAGGCATCTGTGTAGAGCGTAATGCCGTTCTCGACCGCATTGGAAAGGACCTCCGCATACTTGACATGATTGTATGTCACCCACTTGAGGGGACCGAGCTGCTGGTCCAAAAGTTGCCACGTCTCGATTTTGGTGAAGAGGTTGAAAAGAATGACCCGGAAGACGATTTCCTCGGGTTGCTGCGATCCCTTTTCAATGACTTCTTTAATAAGAAACTGACAGCCCTTGTCCAAGACTCGAAACGTATTGCAGAAAAAATACTTTTGCAGAATCTTGTCGTTCGTCCATCTGAAATTCACCAAACAGTTAGTTAGACTACCTTGCCTTTTGGAATAAGAGCAAAAGGATCTTACGGGGCGGGTTCGCCAGCACGTCTTTTGTCATCAATAGCTTGTCTCTCCGCTGCGAAACGCCAAAATGTGTCAAAAGCAACGGTTGGGCGTAAATCGACGTCGAGAATTGTAATTGGACCGACAAATTTTGACTGGGGGGGATGTGTAGACGTGAGCTGAATGGATTCGCTGGAACTAAGGGCCCCTTCAGAAGATATTGTACACTCTTCTATTTGTGATTGACTCTGACGTCGGTCAATGGTCTTTCGCAGCTTCCAGGTCTTGCTAGGGACATCTGAGGAACCTTTGTATTCTGGGTCATTGGTACGAACTGCTGGCATTCTGGCTGAAATCGCACATGAAAATAACGAAAAGCACAGAACATGTAGATACATACCAATATTTGAGGGGGTGCACAAATGAGCAGATAAAGGTTTCTCCTGACTTGGTTTCGCAGAGAATTAGCAAGGAAAGAGGGAATATGTTTCCCACGCACGACTATGGTCAACACGTCAAAGCGACGCGACCTTGCAAGTCGACATCATTGATGAGATCGACGTCAGCTATTTCTTGTGTCACAAAAATTGTATGCTTACCGCGAAGGTTACTGATAACTCACCGCCTTCATAGTGTCAAACACTAGTATTGCGGAGCTAATGGTCAATACAAATGGTAAAATAGCCATATATGGTAGACTATGCGATCAGAAGTTGCCCCATGATTGCATCCCCATATTACCCATGTTCATAACCTGGTTCATCCCATTCATCTGCACGTTCATCGCTTGTCCCGTGTCCCATCCACTACCTTCCATACCACCAAAATGACTGTGTTCACTCCAGCCTGGATTCATCTCATTGCTGAAAAGGGGTCCCATCCCACCCATAAAACCGCCGCCTTGCATACCCTGAATGTTGCCCATGCCAATTTGACCCATTTGGTTCATCATCTGCATGGCCATTCCTGGTGCTCCCACGCCCATTCCCATGCCGCCTAATCCTCCAGCATTCGGTAAACCTCGATTTGCACCCATTCCTCCCATTGTCCCTCCTTGTGCCCCCATGTTCATCCCGCCCATCCCAACACCCATAGCAGCCATATTACCCATCATGGGGTTCCAATTGCCCATCATGTCCTCCATACCCATGCCCATCGGAGTCATGTTCATGGGCATCATAGGCTGCATCATTAATTGGTTTTGACCAGATATGTGATTGGTACTTGCCACCTTGCCTCCCGAGAAAAATCTCGAAGCGGGGGGATTCATGTTCATCGGAACAGCCACAGGTATGGAACCAGAAGACGTTTGAGTCGATCCAACTGGTGGCCCGGGCTGCCCTGACCTCACAGGCGACTTGGGTCTGAGAGTCTCGATCTCTGATGTCATCGGTACCACAAGCTTGTTGCCTCCGGCGACCGTTTTAACCCCTTCCTCCCAAGTTTCTTGTGTCCATCTTCTGGCAACCACATGCGACTCAACACCATCCTCCCCAACAGAATCAACTGGAATATTTCCACTCCTATCTGCGGCATGCGACAGATAGTCTTCTTGACCAGGAGCAAAAACTGTCACCCATCCCCGGCGAAGGGAACTGAGTTTACCGAAAATTTCGAGCCGTCGCATGCCAAGGCAGAAGTTTTCGATGAGGGTGTACATTTCTGGGGGCTTGCGTGTTGGGTCTGAAGGGTCGCCTTCCCAAATAATTACATCAGTATCTAAAAAGAACAGAGGTTTACATCGGGATCCAATTATAAAAGACGGTGGTAACGAACCGACGTTGCAATGAACGAACCAACTATCAGTTGAGCGCCTCACTGTTCCGCGAATTCCCATCAAACAATGTTGCTTTGTTCTCGTGAATATAGACGTCGTGGGTGGATCTGTCTAACATGAAAGGAATGAGACGCGTTGGTTAATTCCTCAAAACTGTGCAACGTACCCCAGGGCCCTGATTTGTTACTTTGTTCGTCTTGATCCAGACGACGTCTTCACACCTTCGATAGCCCCACTTAGCGAGCACTTCGCGACCTCTTTCCAGACCCTCACCAGCCCCACTACCTATCCATAGGAATATAAAGCTCGGATCGCTCGCAAGAGACGGTACTGGAAGTTCTTGGAGGTGATTCCAGGTGAAAGATGAATTAAAGGGCGGATCCAGCAAAATAACATCGAATTTGCTCGGTTGTAAGGATAAAAGATTGGAGTATAAAAGATATGTCGGTGGCAGAGCGTGTTGATTCACGGAATCCTTCTTGAGTGCCAGCAAACGCTTCTGTTTCGGATATCTTGTGTTCAAAATCAGCGAAAGACAGGAGTGGAAACGGAAAGGCTCACTCTTCAAAGCGATGATCAGGTTCGGCACCCAACACCCAATTCTGGGGCCATTCCCCACTGTCGACATACCTCTGAGAGTAGTCATTCCGGATGGTCTCCTCCTCAGGTACATAATTGACATAGCGAGCTGCACGGGCTCGTTTGGCGGGTGCAAGATCTTGCCGAAATACATTTTCTTGCTGTTGCTGCACAACACGATTTGGAGGCAACGGTTCCTCTTCTTCTGTAGGTTCTACTAAAGGGATTGTTGGAGAGATGTGAATAAGAGGAAGTTTCAAAAGTTCCTGTGGAGGGGAGTCCAATTCTTTGAGCTCCATTCGATGGATTTGTTGACCAGATCGGACACGGAGTATGAGCGCTGCATGAGCCGCGAGGAGTTCATTGGCGTCTGTGAGAATCTGCAGAGTGGATGTCAAGCGACCCGACATCGTTGTCGTTGAGCTTGAAGAAATGGTCTGAAGCGGCGATGGCGCTTAACTCCCGGTCCGGTGAAGTATTACATAAGCACTGATTTGAACTTTTTGGAGTCCGGACTCGACATCACCCAGCACTATAATGGGGAAGAAAGCCACGAAGAAGTTTATTTCTAGTGGTCAACTCAAAAGGACCATCGAAGCCCGTCACAAGAGCAAACAATTTAAGAAGAAATTCCAGAGTCGGAGGGTCCTTAAGGGATCCAATGGGAAGGGGGGAACCGTAGATGAGAAGGAAGACAGTGATGAAGAGCAGGGGGTTGTTCCCAAGGCATCAAGCAGGTATGTTGAGTTACATTTTGAATTCGATGCCAGATTGAAACGATGTGGTTGCAGCGCAAAGCGGTTGACAGTTGATACCTTCCTGAGTGGAAATTTCATGGAGGAAAGTGGGGAAGAAGATGAAGACGACGACGCGGATGTAAGTTCCCCTTCTTAATCTGATAGAAATAGAAATAAAAACCGACCGATACAGATGGGGAGCGACGAAGACGCAGCACCTGACGTCTTGGGTTACGATGCCTTATTTCCCTCTGTGGATGACCTTGACAGTGAATTAATTTTGATTTCTTGATAATCCTACCAGCTGATACTTTAGAAGAGGAAGGGCAGAATCATTTTCTGGAACTTTCAAAACTCGCTGAAAAAGATCCTGAGTTTTATAAATACCTACAGGAGAACGACAAGGAACTATTGGAGTTCGACCCCAATACATTGTCAGGCGATTCTGACGCAGAGGACAACGATGGTGATGTTGATATGGAAAATGAAGTTCCTGTTTTGACGAAGGGTCAACTACAGACTTGGAAAAAGGTCTTGCTACAGGTACCTTCAAGAAATCACTTTTGGTATTCAACGACTGAGTTACCAATAGCAGAACTCTTTGCGTGCCTTAAGGAAGTTGCTAATTGCTTTTAGATCTGCTGCCCATATGAATGAAGATGGTCAAGTCCTCGCATGGAGGATAGACAGCTCTTCTGGTGTGTTAAAATGTTTTGTCCGAGACCACAAAGTCTGAAATCATTCTAGTGTACAACATTTTAATCACGACTGTCCTGCGGTATACACCCGTAGTATTGGAACACCACATACCGTACAAAACCCTGCCCGATGGCAAGTTGTGAGTCGCCATTCCCATTCCCATTCCTTGAGGAATGACCTCTTTCACAATAAAGTAAATCACCTACCCAAACTCAAAAATTCAAGACGCTGCAAAAGCTGATTTTATCCCATTTCCACAACATTGTCCATTTGTTCTCCCAATTGACTGAAGAGGAAACACTCCGTCTTGCCCTTAATGAGAGTGCAAAGCTTATTCCATATATTATTAGCAGTCGAAAATCTGTCAAGACATACCTCAAAGTGCGTGAGTTGATCTCAGAATCATCGGCTGGCTCTAAGCTGCTGCATTTAGAAATGTCTAGCGTTGTGGTCAAGTGGTTCGGAGAGCGTGCGACTAGCAGCTTTCCTAGCAGTTCGACGACTGGCAATGTCTCCAGACGAATCAACCCTTGATATTGTGCTCAAAGTACGTTCGCCTCAGAATCTTGAGTTGCTGTTCAAATAACCGTGCTCTTTTCCCTAGTCGACCTATCTGACTCTCGTTCGTTCGCTGAAATCCATCAATGCATACACACTGCCTTCGATTACACTGATGAAAAATTCTGCATCGGATGTATTTTGTCTCAACCATGCTACGGCATATCAACACGCGTTTGGTTATATCCGACAACTTGCCATTCACCTCAGAAATAGCATGAAAATCAAGGCAAAGGTAAGAGTTTGGCACGCGTTTCGTCGCAATAAATTTATCTCTGTCGTAGGAAGCATACAAAAATGTGTACAACTGGCAATTCGTGCACTGCATTGACTTCTGGTGCATAGTTCTTGGGCGAGCCTGTGACGTAACAGCAGAAACTGCAAACGGGAAGGGAAGTGAGTTAAGGCCACTCATTTATCCACTGGTACAAGTCTCATTGGGAGCAATAAAGTCTGTCTGAAATTCTAATGACGTTTACTCTTGGTACTCAAATTTTGATATCAGACTCGTTCCCAATGGGCGTTCCCATCCCTTCCATCTCCAAATCATCCGGTCGCTCCTGAACCTTTCCAAGCATACGATGACCTACATTCCTCTCTCGCCATACCTTTTCCCTGTTCTTTCCACATATCTGTCTCCGACGTCTCGTCCAAAAGCATCGACATTGAAACCATTGGATCTAGAGATACATATTCGGGTGCCACAACAGTACGCCAAAACACGCGTTCTTTCGGAGGGTTTGGTAGAGGAAGCGGCGTTCCTATTGACAGAATGGCTCGCAAGCGAGCCTGTGCATGGTAGTATAGGATTTCCTGAGGTTGTGGTGCCCGTCATTGTGATGCTGCGGAAGTGCTTGAAAACTTCAAACTCGAAGACAAAGGGTATATCTGGAAAGGAGCAGGGCATTGTTAAAGTGATGTTGGAGAGGATCGAAGACAGTGCACGGTGGATTGAGCAGAAGAGGATGGGAGCGATGTTTGCACCGTCAAGGATGGATGAGGTGGACGAATGGGAAACGGAGATTAAGCAAAAGTTGGATGATTCGCCCCTTGCCAAGTACTTGAAGGTGCAGAGAAAGGCGAGGGACAAACGGCGGAGCTTGATCGAGAAGGTAAATATCTGTTACCAAGTTGGCTAAGTACTGACTTGTTAATTTCCTTAGGCGCGGGAAGGAAAGGAAGAGATCTTGGAAGAAGATTGATCATAATCTCGGATGCTTTGTGGTCGAAGATCGGACGGAGAGGTGTGCTCTATGTACATATTGCATTCAGTTCTTGTGTCGATAATCAATGCATTTATGGAGTTTGTGGTAGAAGCAAGACTGTTATGTCCACTCTTGAACGTTTGTTGCATGACAGATAGACGAACAAACTTCGTCTGTCGATAACTCTCTGCCATCGAGGCGGATCTGTCAAACAGCAAGTCTCCAATCAATCATGTCCTTCTTTCATTCAGTTGCTATGACCGGCAATCTTTGCGTTGTTTGGTCGCATTCAGGATAATATTTTCCAAGCAGTGCCTTCTGTGTTTCATACGAAATATGACCTGTGCATTGTGCAAGGACCTATGCAGACACGAATACTCATTGAAACTTCCGCCCTTATCGTTCCATGCAATTTGAGTAATCCGGAAGTTGTACCAGTGAAAGCTCGAAAAACATCAATTTCGGGTATGTAATGTCTGACCTAATAGTAAGTTTTAAACAAAGGTATGCGCATCGAGTAGACAAGGTACTTGCAAAGTCACAATTATGACCAGATGCCGAAGAAGACTTTCCACCATGGTCTACCAATTCCTTGCGCGCTTTTGTCATACCCCTGCACGAGACGCTCGTAATACAAAGGTCTAGACGACGGTCGCAATATTTTTGGTGACAGTGGGTACTAATAAGTTTTAATTACGCATTTTGTCGTCTGAGAAACATTCGGAGAGTACCTTTTTCATCATCTCATCGTCGTGTAAGGCTCGTGCGTCCTGAACTGCTCTTTTGGTCAGACGGGGATGTGATGCAAGTGATTGAAGAAAAGTTGAGAGTTGGATGTTGGGCCGAAATGGGTCTTTTGTCCATGATTCAGATATTGAAACTAGTCTTTGTGATAAAGCGCGAGATGACATTTGGAAAAGTTGAAACCAGTCAAAACAATTGCAATGGACATGAATTGGGGCGGCCCGGTTCGGAACACGTTTGCTCTTGATCTCGACATAACTTAGTCTTTCAGGTTCCAAAATTATGAAAACGACATCAGGCTCATGAAAAACACAAGACCAGGATATTGGGTGTCTATTTGTTCGTCCTTCCCTTTCGTATGATACCTCTTCGATGGGTGAACAATAACGTTTCCTGTGTCATAGCCATAGCCTCGTCAATGTTATCTGCGGGCTTGTCGGTCGCAGGAAGTCAAATACGACCTCTTGCGGTTAGGTAACTTGGTTTCCAATCGCATGTACAAGAAATGTATAGAGTATTATAATATTAATAGTTATAATTCAGGTGAAGTTTACACAGCCACGAAAAGTTTGACCGCTCGCCATCTATTTTGGTAGGCGCAAGCACCTTCGCTCTCAACCATCATGAGCTGCTGTGGTTCCAAGTCAAGCCCACGTCTCTCTAATAAACCTCTGCCTCAAATCAAGGGCACTGTGGCCGCTCAGCCCGCGTCGCAACCCATGATGCAAAAGCCAGCCCAATTCAACCAATTATCCAATGTTTCGCCACCTCCGCAAGTCCACACAGGTTCTTTCACCAATACCCCATTCCAGCAACCACAAGCCACGGGTAACCAGCAGCAGTGGCATACGATTCCTTCTCCGCCGCCTAAGACGACTAATGAGTATGGGTCTTTCAACACCGCGTCGTCGACTGCTTTCGGACCGTCAACTTTCAACGGGTCAATGCTCAATGGTCAGACACCATATACCACGTCTCCCCAAGCATCTCTCTTGCGCTCTGCAAGTCCAACCGCGCTTTATGGTCAAAATAAGGGTGCTCCCCAGGATGAAGGAAAGATGTCCGTTTCAATCGATTTTGGTATGTCTTGTCGCTTTCATCGTCGTTTTATCCAAATATTTATCGTTACTTCCCAGGTACAACATTCTCTGGTGTTGTAAGTTCGCATAACCTTGACAAACGAGGCAGTTGCTAATAATGTCTAAAGGCCTATGGGTCAACACGCATTGCTGGCGGCAGAGTGCAACAAATTCTTAACTGGCCAGGTTCATTGGAAACATTCAGAAAAGTTAGTCCTACGAGCTTATTTTATACCAGAATAATTAACTATAACAGATTCCCACTTGTCTCTTGTACGATGAACAAGGACGAGTCATGGCTTGGGGTCTAGAGGCTAAAAACACAAGTCCGATGCCTGGCACCACTCGGTGTGAATGGTTTAAACTGTTCTTGGAGCCTTCTGCGTTACGGGATGAATCGACCATTGATCCCAGGCTGCCTTCCTTGCCAGTAAGTGATTGCATCTGATCAATAACCTCTTACCTCATTCGTTCTATTCTTCCATTCGTAGCCTGGAAAGCGGCCTATAGACCTCATCATTGATTTTTTGAGTTGCCTGTGGGAGTACGCGAAAGACCAAATTACGCGTGATATCGGTGCTGTTGCAGATCTAAGTGCGTGAAACTACACACATTTCCTACTATTCCTTACTGAAAATACAATCTCAGATTCTGCCGATGTATGGCTTACTGTCCCTGCTGCTTGGGACGCGCGTGGTTGCGATATTATGCGCGAAGCCGCTATTACCGCGGGCTTGGTAGCGAGTTCCCGAGCAGGTGATACAACCTGGCGAGATCGTTTGAGAATCATCACGGAGCCTGAAGCAGCTGCCGTCCATTGTGCACAGCTGACGGATTTGCACCGTTTGAAACCAAGTCAGAATTTCATTGTATGTGACGCGGGTGGTGGAACAGTTGATTTGGCAGTGTATAAGGTTCCCTTCAATCTTGGAAAAACTTATTGTGTCCGACAGCTGAAATATTTTTGCAGATTATTGGCCAGATGGCGAATCTTGAAATTGCGGAGATGTGCGCGAGATCAGGTGCAAACTGTGGTAGTCTTTTCTTGGATCTCCGTTTCCGCGAGTTGGTCAGGGTAATGTTTTTGCAAGGAAGTTTGTTCTTAGAATTCTTCTTACGTTGATCCCGTAGACTCTCCTGCAGGACCATCCAGCCCATCTCGATCCGCCCTCATTGGCTTATTTCAGTCAGTGCAACATTGATTCACATTATATTCAACCTGTAACCCGTTATTGATAGTGCACTCCTTCAGTGAAACCGATAAGCATAATTATCGCGGCGCCATAGATGATGGTTTGTATTTATTTGGGCTATAATTCATCACATTTAAAGTTCTGGATTGCAAACAGAAGGCATGTTCCTCTTCACATGCTTCAACCCCGAGGATCCCCATGACCCATCAGTTGGCTTGATCAACGGTCAATTGGCCATCCCCGGAAATCTCTTGAAGAGAGAGGTGTTTGATCCTGTCGTGAACGAGGTATGCCTGGGTTTATTCTTTTCATTAGAAATGCCATGACAGTCGACAGGTTGTCCAACTTATTGAAGAACAAATTGCTCGTGTCGACCAAGTTATTCACGCACTCCTTCTCGTCGGTGGTTTCGCCGGGAGCGAATACCTCAAGCAACGGGTGCAGGATCAGTTTGGTTCTCGCATCCGTGTGATTGCACGTCCTCCTGACGCAGACACTGCGACACTCCGCGGAGCAGCTGCGTATGGACTTGCCAGGCGACCTCTTGTATCAAGCGTTATCGCGCCCAGATCGTACTTAATGAAAGTCAAATTACCCGCTGAGCAAGAAGATTGGTTGAAACGGCCAGCTTATATCAAGAATAATGATGCCGGTGTCCCCATTTGCGAAAATAGGTCTGTGCCCTGTCCTTATGCTGTGTTCTCGTTTTAGGTGAACTGATTTGGCTGTAGATTGCAGTATCTTGTTTCCAAAGGAGCAATTCTGAGGAAGGGGTATGTGTACATCGTTCAAGTTTAACTTGTTTACTGATGATCAACCATCTCTGTTGCACCACTCGCTTAGACAACGGCTCACCACCAAATTTTGGTGTGTCTTATGTCATTAGAAGCTATGCCAGGAATCCACTAATGCTTGATTGACTCTTTTCAGTAAATATTCACAATCGGCTCAAGGTACTGTCGGTTACCAAGAGTGGGATGCGGTCACTAATAGACTCGTCCCGCAGACTCGTCCTTCGTTGCAACGTTGTACACAAGTGACACTGAAAAGCTCATGAGGTATACTGACGAAGGTGAAACAACAGAGCTGTGCAAATGGACAGTTGATTTGTCGTCGTTGCCGACATTCAAACAAAATGCTGCCATATTACAAACAGGTGGCTTCTACACCGGTGAGCTGTTTTTTTTTTGTTAAGCAAACTCAGCGCATTCTGACGACGCTCAAAGAGTTTGAACTTGGACTTGAACTTGACAGCGCTGAGGTCCGCGGGATTCTGCTTTATAATAAGCAGGAGTGGGGAAGGTTGGTGGTGGCCATTTTCTTGATAGGGCTGTACTGATTTTGTTGCAGGGTTACTTTTGATTTCTTAGTCTGATTTGGGCGTCGCTTTCTATAATCTACTGTTTGGACACTAGTATGCTGGGTTAATCAAATTGCCGACCGATCGGGTGGATCTGAAGCGGAGTCGGCGAACCCCTTTCGGCAATACCCGATCCCGGTCACTTCTTAATTTCCCCATCTCTGTTTTCCTAAAGGGTTCGGTCCCAGACTCGTGATATTTATATAGCGTCGTCCAGAGAGCTCTCGCCATCCTAGGATGTCATCCACAGACGTACCTCAACATCTCACCTCGCTCTTGGCACCAATAAAGGTCCCCAGTGCTGAAACCCGTTTCACAAATTGGGGACTCACGCACTCTTGTTTTCCTGCTGAGCTGTACGAGCCACGGTCGGAATATGAGTGTCAGGTTGTTCTTGAGCATGCCAAGCGTCAGGGAAAGAGGCTGAGGGCCGTTGGTGTCGGACATAGTCCCAGTGACCTTGCGTGCACCAAGGACTATATGATCCGCATGACAAAGTTGAACAAGGTTTTGAAGGTGGTTATACCCTTTCATAACAGTCCCCTCCTCTAATTCCTAATTCGCTTTTTAGATCGACACCGAGAAGTGTGTTGTCATCGCACAAGGCGGAATCCTCCTCAATGATTTGCATGATCGTCTGGCTGAGAACTGTCTTGCGATGAGCTGCCTCGGCTCGATATCAGACCTAACCCTTGCAGGCGTAATCACAACTGCCACACACGGTTCAGGTCTTCACTTTGGCGTCATTGCGACTGCGGTGGTATCCCTCACACTTCTTCTTGCTGACGGATCTTGTCAGACTTGTTCAAGGAAAGAGAACGAGGATTTGTTCATGGCCTCACTGTGCGGGCTCGGCGCAAGTGGTATCATTCTGAGAGTGCAGCTTCAAGTTGAGCCGGCATTTAGATTGAAAGAAGTCAATAGGAACTTAGGTTTCCAGGAAATCGTGACGAGACTGGATGAGCATGTGCGTAACTCGGAACATGTCAAGTTTTGGTGGTATCCAGCCAAGGATGTCATCAGAGCAAGCTATTACAATCGGACACATGAGGCAAGCTGCCGTTTTTGTCCTTTTCCCCTTTCTTATCGTTCGTTTCGTGTCAGCCCAAGGACCCTGCTGTCGATAGCTGGCTGTGGCACACCTTCCTTGGGTTTCATATCGTCCAATTGTTACTGTTCGTCGGCCGTTATTTCCTCCCTCTGAACAACCTTGTCGCTGGCATTGCACTCTGGGTATCTGGAGGAGACTCGGAACGCGTAGATGAGAGTTACAAGATTTTTAATGTTAATTGTCGCGTAAGTGCCAAGCACCTTCTGGGGCCACCACTTACTTGTTCGATTCCCAGTACCCACAATATACAACAGAGTGGGCTATTCCTTACAAGAATGCCAGAGCTTTTCTCACCGAATTTCGCGAATATCTCCGAGATGAATATGATGATCCGAACGGCATTCGACCACATTTCCCCATCGAAATACGCGTCACGGCGGGAGACGATATATGGCTTAGTCCTGCTTTTGGCGGGCCAACTTGTTGGGTTGGGATTATCCAATACAAGTGATACCCTTCCCATTTCCTTTGCGGCACAGCATTGACACCCCCAACAGGCCATACGGATTTCCGGTCCCATACCGCAGATTCTTCAGAGCTTTCGAGTCTATCGCCATTCGGCACAATGGTCGCCCACACTGGGCGAAAACTCATCCTTTCACACCGCCCGAACTGAGGAAAGCATATCCCAAATTTGATGATTTTGTTTGTGTGATGAACAAGTTTGATCCGTTGGGTGTATGGAGAAATGAGTATATTGACAGGCATATAGTCGGGAAGATGGGTGAAGATGTGGGTTTGAGAGTTTACAAGCAAAGAAAATGATGGTTGGAGCAAGGATATTAGTAGTGACATTTTCATCAGACAAGTTTTCGTTCTTTCACGTTTCATTCATATTGTTGTTACGTACAAATGTATACCCTCGCTTCCAATCATCATCTATAAACCTAGCTGTTCCTTAATTGTTTCTCTAACGATCCGTTCATATTCTTGACGGTTATCCCGATACAGTTTGCAGCAATCGATGTTGGCGCCTGACTCGAGGTTCGGCTCTGAGGGAGAGGTTGATCGGTTATTCTCATAATGAGTGGAGTAACGTACCTGCGAGCATGGAAATCACACTCAAAATGACCTTTTCGACCGATTGGACGGGGCTCCATCGCTCCGAAGCTTGCTCGTACATTGTTGGGTCATCACCAGGTGTGTGCAAGATGGAGATACAGACAGTTCCGTCAGGATAGACTGTAGTGATGTTGATATATAGAAGGAGAACAGGTAATAGGCTCACTGTTTGGATGGAAGAGTGGAGGGTCGAACTTCATTTTGAATGGCGAGAGTGGGTAATCTTGGGGCTGTGGATGGATGTTATTTCCGGCATTACCACCTGAACTCTGAAATGGCATACAAATGTGAGCTTGGCCACGAATACGCCACCTTCCTAGAAATCCAATCGTAACATTATTGGTCATTGCGTTAATAGCTTGGTGAACAGATTATTCATGATTGGGATTTAAGTGTAAAAGACATACAAAAGGTGTGTCTTTCGGGCCGCAAATGAGGGCCTCCCAGGTGAAGAAATCAGATTCGGAAATCGGGCCTTTGAGGTGCAATGAGGCATTTCATTTTGTTTGCGATGCATGCGTGTCCGATAGATGAGAAATCAAGAGAAGCTCCCGTTAGTCAGAAGTTTGGAAGTTAGGACAATGCCTTACCTGCTGTAAACATCCCGTCCGGTGAGCCTGCCAGAGCCATCGTTTCAGCAGTGTGTTTGTGTAGTGGTGGATCCCTCACCTCCAGCAGTCAGCTGCTTGTACTCAGTCATGAGCCTACGAATTGCCGTTTGATTGGTACTAGTTGATCTGGAAGAGGACATAGCCGAATTTTTTGAGTTGAGTGTTGTAGCTGAAGGATGTAGGTGTGGTTCAAAAGAAAGCTTATTGGGATCAGAAATTACCATAACTGGACTTGGTACAAATATAGTCACTTCAAGGTCATGGGCACACACCTGACAGTCGCATAAGTTACGGAGTCAAACGAACTTGAACTACCTGGAGTTTCATATCTTCTTGTATTAATTAACGACGTGATTTCCAGAGTTGCCCAGGTACTAACCAGTTGGGTAATTTGAATGAATGCTGTGAAGATCAAGTCGTGACCCCATCACATATGTTGTATTCCACCAATGCAGCTCCACACATAATATTTTGCGTGACGAATCCCTTCTCTTGATAATCCTGGATGGCATATAAATGACTACCTGATACAAATTCAGGGTGCCCCAACCTAATTTTGTATAGAAATACAATACGTTGAACCATTAATGGGTTTGTGGAAATGACAATGGACGCATGACCAACGAAAATTTATAAAAGGACCGTGGTCAATGGGACAGGACTTCGTGGGGATGTTTACGCAGCAGCATCGTCTAGAACCAAACGAGGAACAACATTCATGGCCATCAACTAGAATGCAAACATTAAAAGGCATGCTCCGACAAGTATGAAGGCTTCGTAACAAACACGAACCTCCTGAAAGAGTAATTTTGCGGCATATGGAATGGTTAGGGATGCCATTTTCTTCGAGCTCTTGCAATAAGTGCACCAGCCATTGTAACCAATCAGCCCGCATTCCTGGCAAGCGTTAACCTCGAATTTGTCGGATGAAATCATAAGTCGCTCCAGCAAGAGCTGCGTTGCGCCGTAACCAATAAGGCAATCTCGTTCCATTTCGCCTAGACGTAAACCCCCTTCTCGGGAGCGACCTTCCGTTGGTTGACGGGTTAAAGTAGCACGTGGACCTCTTGAAAACGCGAATCCGTGTAGGATCCGGGTTTAGACATCGTCAGATAAGAGTCGGATATAGCAAAAGAAAGAGGGACCTTACCTCGCGCGAGCATGCATTTTGTCCATTACCATGTGCTCTAGTCGACATAAATAAGTAATGTCTCGGTATCCCTGAGCTATAAGGAGGGCTTACTAAGTTTCTATGAACCATCGCACCTTTTGATCAGCACATTGGGAAGTTTGAAAAAGACCACCCTGTACCTGATAATAAATTGGCCCAAAATATACGTAAGCCTCCAGAGGTTCTCCCGTGATTCCGCTGGTTAACATGTCCTTGCCGGCGTAATTGAATCCATTTTGAATTAGGATCCGGCTCATATCTTCGACCTGACATCGGTTAGATAAGGGAAGACCGATGAAGCTCCCAGCACAAGGGACTGCACCTTCGATCCACCAAATGCTGTGCCATATTGCAGCTTTCCCGTAATTACACCTGCCTGGAATAGGAATTTGCTTTATCAGCGGCAGTTACGAGACTCTGGTAAGGTGTTTCACCTTTCCGGCGAGCAATTCAATCATCTTGCCAACAGTCATACGGGAAGGAAATCCATGAGGGTTCATAATCGTGTCTAAATCGAAGCAACAAGTAAATGGAAGGACAGTTAAGTAGGAAACACATCGACGTACCCGGGACGATGCCTTGATCATTGAACGGCATATCTTCCTGATTAACAATCAGTCCGCACACACCTTTCTGTCCGTGTCTCGATGAAAACTTGTCTCCCAACTCGGGCCGCCTTGTTTGTCTTATGAGTACTTTGATTAAGGTCTGGTCATTCTCTGTGTCGCTGATCACAACCTTGTCTACATAGCCCGAAACAGGCGACTTATACGACAGCGGTGCATTTTTGTAAGGCACCGAAGCAGCTTGCCCAGTGAAAGCGTTGTCCGTGGCATTTGTAGGCGATTGTTTATTCACATACACATCGCCAGGGTCGACGCGCTCGCCAACACCAGCGAGTCCGTCAGACTGGATGATGTCGAATTTTTTTGATATTTGACCGTTTTCATCGAATGGGGCGTCTGCCAGGCGATCAAATCTGCGAAAAAAGGATTACTGATGTCTATACTATCAGTATGATATTGGTGACATACGTTCCATTGGGATATTTCCGGAGCAGCGTAGCATTTTTGCGCAAAACCTGACACCGTCCATACCCACGGTCCAGGCTGGCCTATGAGGGGGTCATTAGAACTATTAGGTAGGGTTCAGCACGGCGCCGGAGAACACGTACTCTGTTTAAAATAAGTGCATCTTCGATATCATACCCAGAATAACTCATGACTGCCACCATCGCATTTTGACCAGCTGGCAACTTGTCGTACCCAACGAGCTCGATTGTCTTGGTCTTGACCATTGGTTGTTGGGGGTAGACCGACAAATAAAGAAGGGTATCGATGCGATTCAGCTGATTATATCCAATGGCGCCTATTGCTTGCTTCCCCATGGCACATTGGTAGGTGTTTCTGGGTGATTGGTTGTGATGCGGATAAGGGATCAGACCGGCGACGGCTCCCAAAATGGTGAAAGGCTCTATTTCTAGGTGTGTCGAACTAGGGACGATGTCAGTTTCATAGAGGGCTATATGGGCGTCGTTTTCTTCGTTGACGTCAAGATATTCCACAAGACCCTTCCGAAGGAAGTCATCGAATGAGGCCGTACCTTTCTTGAGGTACTACCGAAGTCAGTCAGCCTCATCCAAGATGCGGAGGGTATTGAATACCGTGACATGTCCTGAAACGACCTTTGACCTCCCATTCTCTACAATGATAAGGGGCCGACAGATCCTGCCTCCATCACACGCAATGTGGACGGCCCGGTGATGATGATTTGTGTATATGCTCACAAACTCACTGAACCTTCGAGCTCTCCGAAGTTTGCGGAATTGGCTGACAAAGCGTAAAGGGTATTTTGTCAGACCAATGATAGTCCCATTAACGTTGACGACGAAGGTGTGGGGTCCGTAAATTTCGGTGCCTGTCGAAAGGCTGATATCTAGATCAAGAACGCCAATGAGAAACAGTTGATTGAGATCCGTCATTCACGTTTACCTTCAACACCTAACATGTGTGCGATACGGATTACGGGATGTTCCTCTACATCCGTTGTGATGTGTGTCATGAGGGCCAAATTCTTCACTAGCCCACAAGCCTCTCCTTCTGGCGTATCACTCGGACAAAGCACACCCCACTGACTTGGCTGCAAAGCACGCGGTCCACTAACCTTTCTCGTCTTTTCAAATTGTGACGAAATTCGGGTCATCATACCCAATGCAGAGATAAAGCTCAACCTGCTAAGGACGTGTGTGACGCCGGCACGTTCCATCTTGAATCGCTTTAAAGACCAGTTGCCAGTCGAGATTGCGCGGACGAAGCCTGTTGTAAGGTGATCACCCTGCATGCGCATGGTGGTGTACGCGTCAAATTCACTTGTCCGAGAAGGCTTTTTAAGGACTTGGTCGATTGCAATCTTGAGATTAGAATTATGCGTCTTGAAGAGGTCTTCGAAAAGGAGTGCAAGAAGTTGGCCTGCACTGCGTGAGTGGAATGAGGGGAAAGACATCAGAATGGTTGAAGAATACTAATTTGAGGAAATAGACATACAGTTCTAGGCGCTTGTTTCCAACATAATCACGGTCATCTACCATTTTCTCGTCTTTCAAGGCCATTAATACTCGACGGGTCATAGTTGCAACAAAAATGGCCTTTGCTCGGAAGTCCAAACCATTGACGGGGACATGGGCCAGCACGATCGTGGCCAAGGCCTCCAAGGCTTCCTCCCATGCGGGTCTTCGGGGGCCCATAACTTTCCTATTCACTTTAACCCTACTACCGATGTATTCGAGCGCTTGGTGTCGAGTAAATACGCCGCTTTTGGCCGCGTCTTCAAGATTTGCTGAGAATGCCTCCTTATACGTTTCGGTGTTGCCTGCCGTGAGGAGGAGGATTTCCTTGTCAGATTGAATACCGAGGGCTTTCAGAGCAATAACGATTGGGATATCTTCGTGAATTGAGTTATGCCGCAGATAGATTCTACCTTTCTTTGTTGCAACATAGGTCTTTGATTTAAGACCTCCGTGCGTGGATCTAGGTATTTTAAGTAAATGAAACGTGTGGAGGAAGAAAGAAACAAGCACGGACGATGTACAAGATGCCTGGACGACTCCTTTTACACTGTCTCTTTCGACAATGATACGGTTCTTGCTCAGTTGTTCCTGCACGAGAATAACCTTTTCCGTTCCTTTAACCACAAAGTAACCGCCTGGATCCAGAGGACATTCGATCATCCTGGCGAGTTGTTCTTCCGTTCTCCCAGAAAGAACACATTTATTGCTCCTCAGCATAATAGGCAGGCGTCCAATATTCACATTCCTCTGAACGATATTCTTTCCACGTGTGTATTGGATGGTCACAATGATCGGTGCACTGTAAGTAATATCGCGCAAGCGACATTCATTAGGGGTGACGACCCTGTCTGCAGAGGTTTCTTCGTTGCGTGTAGGAAAGCCTATGTTGATGTCGGTGTATTTTAGCCAGAAGCGAGGATCAACGTCGGAGGTCACTTTGTTGTTGGCTCTGACGATGTTTTTTATGTCGACGTCTACAAAATAATTGAAGGAATCGATATGCTGCTTGACCAACCCTTTAACCTTCAAAAAAGCTGGAAGAAGCAGCCATTTGTCCTGAGTATAAACCAATTAACCACGCGGGCAAACAATTTCGATTACTTACCTCAACATTCTTGATAGGGTCTGTTAGTCCAATTCCCTTCCAATTTCCTGGATTCAGCTTATCCCACCCCGTATCTTCGAGCTCCATTAGTTGAATGAATTTTGAAAGTTCAGGATCAATTGCAAATGTGACGAAGTATTGTCACTACATACAGAGTTGTCAGTGTCACGCGGTTTTAAAATAGAAAAAAATGTAAAAATGTTCATAAATAGAAAAAAAAATGCAGTACGCGCTATTCCATAGGTCTCCTGTTAGTTGAAGTATGTAGATATGGTCCAAATACATTGAAGACTATTTGGACACAACTGTAAAGCATTTGGTCAAGGACTTTTCTAGCCAAATTGACCAAGGGGGCACCGGGATCGAAATCCCGGACCGGTACCCGGTTAGTTAGTCCACCTGCAGGCAAGGGGGGTCCTAAAAAAAAATTAAGGATATAGGGTCGTTTTTTTTTTTAAGTGCTCCAAAGGCGGAACAA
>Ga0307517_10001018_pt1 | contig 47634 bp, 66 predicted proteins | sample 23_EM_MG_FD_194515 | JGI IMG/M metagenome (GOLD analysis project Ga0307517, IMG submission 194515) | Populus trichocarpa ectomycorrhiza microbial communities from riparian zone in the Pacific Northwest, United States - 23_EM | ecosystem: Host-associated > Plants > Roots > Unclassified | place...
TAAAATTCACCAATCAGATTCCCAAACCTTCATCTTGAAACTCAGTCACTTACTCTTCCGCCTTGTTCAGCGCCTGCACCATCGAAATCACCTCTTTCCTCCTGTTCACAACAAACTCGCTCTCCTTCAGCAGGTCGTCCAGCACCTCGGGCTTGTACAGCTCCTGCAACAGCTCTTTCTGCAGGTTCTCCTTCGAATGGCTGACCAGCGTCAAGGTGATCGCCTTTGGAACCATATCAATCATCTCCCGTTTCACAATGTTGAAGTAAGAGTGGATGAGCAGCTCTATAAACGGAAAACCCGAGCGGTGGCGTTTCCCATATGAACCCTGTCACATCTCCGGTAGAGTGAGGAACGCTTACTGATCACTTCGGTTTCCATCGTCTCCCTCTCATTCAACGCGGATTGCGGCTTGATAACCGGTGGCGGCTGAATGTGGCGGTCAATATCATGAAAGGCTATGTCCAGTAACACGTAATCACCGTCCAACTTACTGATTCCATAGTCGCTGCCCCGACCTTCTTTGCCTTGCCGGCCGTCTTCTGATTCCAGAATGATCCAAAAAAACCCGGCTCTTCCTTCTTGGGGTCCACACCCAAGTCTTTGCCGCCGTTGATCTGTCCCGGAATGAGCTTCCCCTTCTCGTTCGCCGGTGGTGGCGGCTTGTTGGCGTTCAACCTTTCTGTCACTATCGCCATGGCCTAATCGATCGAACCGTTAGCTTCCGCCTAGCACCCCCACAGATTTTGCAGTCATACCGTGTGACCATTCAAAAAGTCTGGGTGCGTCGTGTTTACATAACATGCTTGCATCCTATCTCACGGTCAACGTTCATCTTTTCCGTGACATTAATTTTCAACACTCACGCGACCATATCCGACACCAATTTCGTCGTCGGGGTCATGGAGGTCTTGAAGAAGTTGACAACTACACCGTTGAACCTCTCTCGCAGCGCGGGGTACCGCCTGAAAGATTGCTGGGCGTAACAGGTGACAAATCCGTTCCTTGGACCCCACACAAAACACCAACTCACAATCTTGCCAAGCATTTGCCCCAGGATTCGGATCAACTCGTCGTACACCAGCTGACAGCACTTCAGCGCCGGATCCTCCAGGCGTTTGATTTGTTGTTTTACGATGACCTCAAACGCGGTTGTGCCGACGAACAGTGCCGGCGTGGATCCCTGAAATGGCCTGTCATCAGCGAACCACCCCATCGACTCGAGTTTTATGTTCGGAGGGAAATTACCGAGGAGTTGTACAAGATCGTCCGAATGTCCCCGTCCTTGACTTGATCGAAGGGATCGATGGATTTGATACCGTTATTGAACAGTTCATGGAACACGAAACTGATGCGAGCGCCACCCGAAAGCTCGTTCACAGAAAGGTCGTTGGTGTCACCATCGATTGCACTCCGGAATTCGGAAGTGAATTCTGTGATGACGGACAACACTACGCTGCTCGAACTCTGGTCTCCCATGATGCCTCCGAGCGTCTGCAGCTCAGCATTGTACTTCTGGAGCTGTGTGGTGATACGCTGTTTGATGTCAGGCAAGGTTGCCCGGATGTGGTGCATCAGAATCTGGGTATTTTTAGCTCAACTTCCCTTTCTCAAATTGAACGAGGAAGAGAACGCACCATGTTAAGCTTCCGAGCGAGGAATGGAGTTCCGCAGTACTGAGCCTTCCCCTTGTATGAAGGGTGGTTCTCAAAGAACTCGCGCTCAGCCTCGAGCGCGATGCTGATCTTCTTGTGCGTCTCAATGTCCCTCTGTCCTCGGTTCACCACGGGAACGTAACCCAATCTCAGAGGAATGACCCGTCCAGCCAGAATGTCAACAACGTCGGTTCCGGTATCCCTATTTCAAAATGTTAGGCCGGCAGACAAAGCCGCGACGGGTCAAAATCACGCACATAAGATCAATCTTGGTCAAGACACCTATCGTCCTCGTTCCCTCCGGGTCGACTTCTCTCGCCAACTTCAACCCGTCCGAGTTCGCCAAATCCTGGTTACCAGGCGTGACCGCCAGAATGATACAACTCGGCTTCGAAACATACTTCAACAGCATATCCCTGATCTGCTTCTCGATATCCTTCGGTTGATCACCGACGGGCACTTTGGTCATACCGGGCAGATCAACGAGGGTTAGTGTGAGAACGTTAGGAGAGTAGATTCGGAGGTTGATTGGGACCGATGATATTCCAGCGTTGCGCCCGGTTTTGGCTTCAGTGTCTTTGACGATTTCTTGCCGAATCTTGTCGAAATCGTGGAACTTCTCGCCCGGGAGGTGCAGGAATTCACCCCACTCGTTGGGGTCGATGTTTTGGTTGGGATTATCTGGACGCCATCCGAGAAGTTAGATATCCCGTCTCTGCGGTGACGTACTTGTCCAAACCTTTTGGTACGGGCGTCGTAGCAGGTCGGTTGATCAGTTGCAGAACCTAGGGAATCTCGGTGTAAGAGGTGTTGGTGCCGAAATGCGGTGGCATACGTACCAAAGGTCGTCTGGTGACAATACCGGAGCCACGAGGCAAGAAATCTTTGCCAACGATATTCTGCAAGACCATCAAGCATCATCAGGATCCGTCAGACGCGTAAGAACGAAGAATGAACGCCGACCTCTAACACGCTACTCTTTCCGCTACTCTGACTTCCCAAGACGCAAATCTGTGGCAGGTCTATCTGCGATGCTGAGGTTCCGACGGCAGTAAAGACATCTTGAAGCTTGTTTACGACGTTTACGATTTCCGAGCCGAGGCCACCAGTAGCCATATTGCGTGTATGGTCGTCGTGTCGTGGAGAAGTGGGACGGAAGAGGCGCAGGTGCGAGTCCAAAACGGTTGGGTGGTCGGAGATAGCCGACTGCGCTCTTCCGTGGCCCGCAGCAACAACACATGCACACCGGACGGCCCCCAGCCACGCAGTCCACAGTTGGCAGTGGCTTTTCACTATTTGTTCCATCTCCACAGAGGTTCACTCATTGCAAGACTGCGACCCATCTCAAGGAGGCCCACCAAAAAAAGGCAATAGAATATGGTGCATCGTGATTGGGGAAAATGTGTAGATTAATGTGCTTCGTAACCACATCGATGGAACCCGCTCCTTGCTCTACGCTCCGGCCTCATCTGTCGTGGGTGCGGCGAGCTTATCTCCCGACCGTTCCTTCTTCCATGCGACAAAGTCGTCGATAAGTGTTGGCCACGCCTGATGCTGAATGATTAGTGCCGATAACGTGTTTGAGAAAGACATCTCACTCCATCCGCCTCATAATTGTCAAGGTTTGGATTGATACTCTTGCAGAACTCAAGCATCTGACAACAAAGGTCGACGAGGGCTCAGCGCACACAGGGGCAGGGGGCTTACCATACTCCATACATCCTTGTTAACCGCTTTGTAGGTCCCCTTCTCCTATACGAACCGTCAACTTGATGCGCACGCGAGTTGCACGCAGGTGAACGTACCGTAATATACTCGACAACATCCGTCATGATCGGGTATAGAGGTACGAGCAACACAGACCAGAACGCTTTTGCAATCTAGCAGTCGTCAAATAAACACGAGGAACGTAAAAAGAGGGCAGGGTGTTTAAACAGACCTCAATATCGATGTTTCGTGATTGCCCGGTCTTGGCGATGGTGAAAAGGGCGGAGTACAACTTGCTGAGGGCAGCGCTCCTGTCTTGTGCATACGAATAGTACCGGGTCCGGTCATAAGGTGGAGGCCCAGAGGGTTTCTTGTTACCCTTGATCGAAGCGGCCGAGGGGTGTGGAACCGGCGGCTTAGTCGTGAGAAGCAACTCCTCCATCTCGCCCAAGAAGATTCGAAGAGTGACCAGTGACGAAATCCTTAGGAGGGGTTAGAAAGGGGAACAAGCGGAGTGTATGCACCACGTACTGAGAACCCTGCATAGCCTTGATCCACTGGTCACTCTTGATGGTACCCAGGTCCTGGGCGTCCATGTGCCATAATAGTATCAGTGGCATAGGTCCGTCCATTGGCACGCTTGCGTCGGTGCAAAGGCGTTCAAAGTGTTCGGCGCTGATGGTGTCGGCCTCGTCCTCGTCCGCATACGCCTTGAAAAGGGACTGGACATTGGCGGCGTTATACGGCTCGGTTTTCTTGACGCTGCAGGTCAGACCAGGTTCCCCGGAGGATAAAACGCGTTGGCGTACGGGAGTAGGAGGTTCTGAGTCTTGCCTCTGGGTGGAGGAGCTAGGTTCGGCGGGATCGTCAAGATGGTGAGAAATAGATCGACAGCAGAGGAGACTCGTGAAGAGCATGAGAGCGAAAGCGAAGAAGAGAGAGGCTACCGCGCTAGCCAGCAGCGGAAGGGGTGGAAAGGTGTATCCTCCGAACGAATGCAGTGTGGCAGGGGGAGACGTGAAGGTGGACGTACCCGTTCAAGTCCTTGTCCACGTTGTCGCTTACATCATTCCTATTATGGGTCAGGGGAAGTGGTCACTGTACTGGCGAGGCGGGGGTGCTGAACGCAGCACACGCACTTCTTAGATTTCGTCGACTTGGTCGCCGTTCGCTTGGTCGCTCCTGTGCTCTTCGTTGCTCGCGATTTCTTGGGCTGTGGAGCGACAATCGTACTCTGCGGGAGGGAGATCGTGAGTTCGGATTGAAGGTCGGAGAGAGAAAACCGAGAGGATTGATACACACATCTCCATCCACAGGATCCTGTTCCGCCTTCTTCTTGGTCGACTTTTTGGTTGCAGTTGTGGTGGTAGACTTTGTCTGGCGTGTTGAGCTACGCGTAGCACGGGTCGATGTGGTCACAGCGTCCGGTTCTCCTTCCTCCCCACGTTTTCTCTTGAACGATACTCAGCACGGAGTGCACTCGAATCACTAGAGCATACCTTGGATGCCATATTTTCTACGGAAGTGCACGGACAAGTGAGGAGGTGGTTAATGAGAAGTGGATGCAGACGCGACGGTCGGTTAGAATGAATGGCGCACGTGAGGCGTTGAGCATCGCAGAAAGGCTAATTCTCATACGATTATTTTCCAAGGACCGTCGTTGAATGATATTGAGCTACGGATACACCGGTCTACATACTTTGTCTACTTGTGTGTTTAGAAATTGACCTTGGAGACGGTCTCCCAGAACTGTTTGCCCTGGGCCAAGGCGATATCGAGCTCAAGTTTGGTCGGCGAGCGAGAGCCGTCAGCACCAGCGAAGGTCCCGGCACCCCAAGGAGACCCTGAGAAAACAAAGGGTCAGGCTCGCGTCAATGACCGATTCTGAAGCGAGAAAAAAACATACCACCGTGAACCTCGGTCAGGTTGCTCAAGAGAGGGAAGACGTTGTGGTAGCCGAGAGGGACGAAGAGGATACCGTGGTGGGTCAAGGTAGAGAGTGTGGCGTTGACGGTCATTTCCTGTCCTCCACCAGGGGTACCGGTGGAAACGAAGACGCTGGCGTACTTGCCAGCGAGAGCACCCTTAGCCCAGAGACCACCAGTAGCATCCCAGAAGACCTAAGACAGGTTTGTGTGTCAGTCTTAGTTATCTTATCTAATAGACGCGGTGGTGAATCCGAAATCACCTTCCACTGAGCGGGGAAAGAGCCGTAACGAGTTGGGACACCGAAGAGGAAGGCATCGTACTCGGTAAGGTTAGCGGGGGCGAAGGGGGGGTAATCAGGTTTGGGTGCAGCATGGAGCAATTTCAGGACGTCCTCGGAAAGAGTCTCCGGGACCCTGCAAAGTGAAAGTTAGAGATTTGGGTCGAAGGAAGGAAGAAAAGGACAGACTGGAAGATTTTGGCGGTGCCACCAGCAGCCTCGACACCTGATTTGACGCTCTCGGCGACTGTCGGTGAGGATGTGAGCGAAAGGATTAGAGAGAACGAGAGAGGTGAACTGACGCTTGGCAACATGGCCGTAGAGGGTGTAGATGACGATGGCAACCCTTGGAGAAGACATTTTGTGGATTCTGAGTTAGGAGAGAAGATGTTGGAGAGGACGTTGGGGACGAGAGAATATTTATACAGAGTCTGCCTTAGCGTTGAATTGCGTCAACGCCCCTGCGACTGGCTGATATCATTGATGACTGAGCCTGGTGTCATTTTCAGAACTTTTCACCCACGATCGACTGCAAACGTTTCTAACCAGAGGAAAAATCTCCCACATCCCCCATGTGATAGCCGGATACTAAGACCGTCTACAGTACACAAGCCCCATTTCTAGCAGCTTATTCCCAGACTGTACAAAGCATTACCGTGTCGCTGGGAACTGATGCGAATTCCTGGCTCGACGGCTTACAGTCGATCCCGGCTCTCTCGAGAGGCGGCTGCCAGCTGGGCATCCAGGTGAAATCCACCGGAAGTTTGATTAGTTTTTCAACTTACGCCCCCACCCCCGAGATCGTCATCGGCTTAGCATTTAGCCCCAGTGGCGTTGGTGCTCGATATCAATTCTTGCTTGCTCATGCTGCAGGATCATCAGCCGGTCTCTGTGGGTCTATTGGGGCACCAAAGTCCCCGCAACCCAATTGCAACCAAAGTAAATCTTCTCGGACGAACTAACTCTGTCAAGCCACATTACTGGCAGGGCACAATCCCACTAGGTGGGATACGTGATAACTTAGGAACAGCTTCGGCGTCCTTCTAGCCGTCTGCAGGTAACGCTCGAGCTTCGTTCAACGATACACTGTCGCTCCACACGTGTGCCCATCAGAAGCGTCCAAGTATCGGCGAGGCTATTCATGACTCCCCCCTCCCCCCTTTTCGCCCGCATAACCCTGTCCGGTGGACGAACCATACCCCACAACGTGATAGCTTGAGCCTAAAACAGCATCCACGTAGACACGATGCTCTCCGCCTGGTGCGGCAAGCGCCACCCGCTGTCCGGCCAGACGCGACGCTCGATCGTCCCGTCTGCTTGAGGGATCTCCATCTCGACGGGCCCCTTATTTCCTATCAGTTCCGAAGTAACAAAGAACAGCTGCGCCCACCGTTTAATAATGTTCTGCCACGAGGACGAAGAGAACCCCGGACGCACACCCAGGTTCATCGTATTGCCGATGATTGGAAGTCTGTGCAAGAAAAATCCCAGCTACGAGTCCACCCAACAGTTTGATATAACCCCCTTGCAAGGGTTTCCGAAAACCCTTCGATCACCTCGGCTGCAGTCTCTTTATTTGGGTTTCTATACTTCCTGTCTTCTTCACGATGAATGGAGAATGCACTCATATTGTCAGTCCACCAATGAACACCCGACGTCGTGACCGACTGAATTCCTAATCAACAACCTCACCATACCTGTCTGAGGTTGATCCAATCCACTCTGTCTGCCGTGTTCGGTCAAAACTCCGACCTCCGACTCACAATACAGCGTGGCAGGGAAGAACCCAGGCGTCCACCAGTCGGCGCCGGCGCGGTTCCAGATCCCGTTGACCCGGTCTGTATTGTGTGGGTACGACTTGCCGCCCCTCCTATCCCGTGCGGTCGCAAGGATCTTGGAGACAGGATGAGAGCGTGGCTATTTTGGCGGTTCTGCGGCCCATGAAGCAGGCAAACACCCAGGAAGAGGACTAGAGCGAGCATAGGCGCAAAGGACGGCCCATGGTGAGGGCACTCTGACGTGCTTCAGCAGGCAGAGTTGTTTAAGCGAACTCAGACCTGCGGGGAAGAAGCGTGGGCATTCATCGATCATCCCCCCATAAACCGAGCCGCGGTCATTTCCGGGGTTCCTGCTTCCCTAGAAGAGGCATGCCGCATGACCCCACTGGGCGATCGTCCGTGGTGATACGTGGTCTGTTTGAAGAAACAAATAGCATACAAGATAACCCTCAGGACCGGAATAGCGTGCCCATTCCTCTATCTCTCTCCCTGGGTGGTTGTCAGGTCCTTCAAACGGTCGGAGGAGGGGTTGGGTGGGAGAAGAACCAGCTGACCCCCAGGGCCCAGGGGGTCCACCAGAAGAATGATGCTGGTAGTGGAAGGTTACGGTGGGCATGTAGTGGCAGGATTCCTCGCACAGTATCCGTTCATTCGGTGAAATGAAAAAGAAACACCAACTTTCTATCGGATGCACATGACTACACACGACTCTCGATCCAGTAAAGTTTACCGACCCGGACCACTCCATCCCATGCCTGGGAAGCTATAACCCGGAACCACGAAGGGCTGCGGCTGGTTTTGTTGTGGAGTTGTTGTGTGAGGTGTTGCAGAAGAGGAATAGTTGAATCTGTTCCCAGGTATCACGAGCCGCGGAGCAGGTGCCTCAACTGGTGGAGGTGACACAGCAGCAGGTGGCTTCCAGTTCTGTGATGGGGGGTGTGGACATCAGCTGGACTCCTAGAATCTCCCCACATGACCAACGAACGTTTGCTTTCCCTTCCCGATACAACTCTTCAAGTTTTTCATCAAATGTTCCATTCTCCTCAAACTCATGATACGCCTTGTACAATCTCAGAGCCGAGTGCGCATCTTCTATCGAATCGTGCGTTTCCGTTTGAATGTTTTCCCCAAGCACGAACCACGTTAAGAACTTGAGGGAAAGCCTTCGTTGCCGAGCCTTGATAAAATACAGATCAACAGTGTCGATGACCTGCTCAGGCGGGACAAAGATATCTGCCTAACCTTCAGAATCCGCCACTGCAGAACTTGTCTGACACTCACTGATGATGCGGAAGTCCTTAGATAGCCCGTGCCCGATGAATACACAACCACGATCTACCAGAGCACGAAGCTTCTTGTACACAATCTTCAGAGGGGTGAGTGTGTGTGGGGATAAATTCGGGTCGAGGTCGCCGTCTGTACGAGATCAAGTGTGAGTGAGTGTCATGGGACGGGTAAATCCATACTCGCATTCGATGCCGGAATACTCGGTCAAGTAGTCGACGATCACCTCGCTCGTGTGGATGTGATCGTCGATGAACGGCAGCCCGGCTTTTGGCCCATCTCCACGAAGAACGGAAACCCTGGCCAAGCTGAGTCTTGCGGGACGGATCACCTTCTTTGTTCCATCTGACCGAAATTCTGTCTCTTCTTGTTGCATAGACACAAATTCTGCATCAATGGCCACCAGCATTCCCGCCCGAGGGAGCTCGCTTGGGTGAAGGAGGTCGTATCCGATGCGACTGCTATCACGATTGCTGAAAAACAAAAAACACGTAAATTTCTCTCAGGAGTGGCAGGAGATGCAAACACACAGAGAGATGTTACTGTCACGGCTGAGCACTGAAGTATCCGTCTCTTCTGGCAGCGCATCGAAATTGACCTTCTCTCTCGCGTCCACTCTCTCCAGGTAAAGAACAGCGGGTACCTGTGTCAACGTGAAATTAATTTGCTTCGTAAATCACGTAGGGACTTGCCTTCCACAGGTCCGGGAAGTTCAATGCCTCCTCCTCGGAAACGTTCCTCACAGCAAAGTCATTGAAAACGAACCAAGGGCTTGTGTTCTCTAGGTCCTCTTCGGAACCGGGCACTAGAAACCATGGTTAGTCTCACACGATTCCCCCGATATCCGCGTCACTGTACCATTCACGATGGCGACTAAGTGGGAATGCTGGTGTCGCGTGACCACCTGTACAACGAGAGACTGTCCCGACGTGTTTCGTCAATAGGGCTCTGGCCGATGGGGGGGGGGGGGGGAACACGTACCCTCAGTTCATATACAGCGATCTCTGGATCGTCAACTCCGTCAATTTGACCATGAAGGCTGACACTCGGGCTCAAGAATCTCCGTTTTTTTACATCAAGCCAGAACTTGATATTCTCCTGATTGAACACAGACGTGTTGACGGCCAAAACAGGTGGGAGGTCCCTGGTGGCGAACGAACGGCGCGACTCAAACACCGCAACTCGTCTGCAGAACGGACAGGTCGCCTTGTAGGTTACCTCACGGAGCAAAGAGTCCTGGATGATCGAATTGAAATCTACGGATGGTTCCGCTGTCCCAGTCTTTTTGATAGGCTTGAGTGGGGAAAAGCATCACAGAAAAAGGGTGAAACGTACAGAGCGGGGGTATACCATATCCAGGATATGTGTCGTATTGTGCTTGGACCGACTGGCGCGGCAACTCAAGCATGTGATGTCAGTCTCCGCTGAAATACCCACCAACTGGGTCAATGGGGGAGGGGGATAAGAGGTCAGATGGGGTACAATGGCTGGGTTCGACGGCGTCATGTCTCCTTCCGCGACAAGATGGTCGACAAAAAATCGGTGGAAGGACTGTATGGTTTGTGCGTAATCGGTCCCAGCAGGCATACGCCCGTAGTCAACAAGTCCGATTAATCCCTTGTCTACGGATGGTCACAGGTGAGACAGGGAAGTAGGATGAGATGAGATGAGCACACCCTGAGCCAGGACTCCGACGGTTTTACAGAAGTTACTTGCTTGACAGTTTATCCCCTTGGCGTCTTCAAGCATTCGGGCGACGAAACCAAACTCGCAAAGCAAACAGTGTTCCCTGGGACAATTCAAAGTGATGTGTGACTTGGCCAAACGCCGGATCGGATAAACAAAGTGTATCGCTTGGACCACAGAGTTCGTATACGAGTTCAGGATGTGCGTCTCAAGCCCGCTGTACGATGTCTTGTTGTAAAAGCTATGTTGCGTCAGTGCTACTCCGTTATAATATGCGTTGTGCGTACCCAAAATCAAAGTCCTCTACACCGAACTTAGAATACTCGATTTCAACTCTCCGGTAAACACGAGGGACCTCGCCAATTTCGTCGGGGGGCACCGCATCCACATCAGACTGATGAATACCAAGAAAACCGGTCACCAAACACACATTGTCAATTGGGAATCCACTCACATTCGCCCTTTTTCCGCTTCTGAATCTTGCACCGCTGTCCTTCTTGACATCCGCAACCATATTCCTCCGGCCCCTCAGTTCTTTTGGCACAGCAGCGTAGGCGATGTTGTCGTTCAACTTCATAGTGTTGAGAATTTGGGGGGGTATCACATCTGGAGGCGGAAAGTGTTTCGGACGACTGGGAGTGAAGGCTTTGGTCCACGAGGATAGCAGCAGTGTGTTGTAGTATGGCATTCCGATGGCATTCAGAGGCCTGGGGAGAATTAGACTCATCGGGAGTGGTAGCTAGGAGTATGGACCCACGTAGAATCCGTCCAGTCAATGTGAGGCAATTCTTGCGGAGGGTCAGCCCAGTCGATTGGTTGGCCTTCGTTAAATCCATTGAAAGGGGTTTGTTCGCTTCCATCCACAGCCGTCAATATGTTGATTATGCCAGACTGGTCTCCAAATGCCAAGTATGCACCCGTCGGGGAGATAGTCGCAGAGGTTATGATTGCATGTGTATCGAGCTGTGACCGATAAGTTTGGGGGGGGGGTTACATGGATATTGGCTGTACCGCACCTGATAGAACTCGTTGACATTCGGATCTGTACAATCGACAAGATTCACAAGACCCTGGTTCGAAACAACCACTAGGCCTGTGTCTTTCTTTGGTAAGGAACAGATAAAAGCAGGACCGTCTGAGAAAGGAACGGGAGGTAGAGGCTTGAAGGTTCGTAGATCAAAGACTTTGACGAGTGGGTCCGGGAATGGAATCGACTGCCTTGGACCCGTAACGTAAGGTTAGATCCCACAACCCTCGTACTGGATTCGCTTCACCTGTAGCCCCAGCCGATCGAATAGACATAGTTTCCACTGCTTTGTAGTCCCTGGACACCACCAGCATGCGCATAGACAGAATTTTCCGCGGAATCGGACATCCTCGAGGGATTACGGATGTCGTAACTTTTGATGTAACCGTCAGACGAGCCTGCGAGAAGTAGGGAATGGGAAGAGTGCAGCTGGTTGATAACTCCCGACACGTTTGTGCGACGAATCGCATCGCCAGTCAGTTCGTTGAGGTGGATGAGCTCCTGAGCATCCGTTGCAACAGCTAGTCCTCGTGTTGTACCAGAGGCGTTGGAAAACGACGTTATCTTTGCAGTAGTGCTGCAAACTTGTGGGTGAACCCACCCAATGGACAAGTTGCGAGTGGGACGGACCGAAAGTACCACTTGTTCACCCCTCCCTTTGTCCACGAACCCACGCCCTCCCCGGCCAAGCCGCAGGCACGAACGTAAGTGTCTCCTGCGACGAGTTTTTGGACCGGCTGGCCGCCGCCGACAGGGAACGAAACACCCCTGATCGCCTGGGGTGTGCAATAAGCAACGACCGCGCCAGAACTAGACCCAGTCCAGAGGATATCAGAGATAGGATCGAAGGCTAGGGATGTTATCGGCTGATGGTATTCATGTGTGATTGTCCTATCAGTCGGCCGATAAGTCGACATGGACGGGGCGGATAAACGGAGGTCCGATCGACGCGTTCTCGCCACATATTTGCTTATAAACCAGCCTAATCCACCGAAATCGACTATCAACTGCTGAAAGGGTTGCAAGGGCCAGGTGGTTCAGGCAAGGCCTCAGGCCTCACCGGGGAGCAGCAGCGGATGAAATACTGGCGAGACTCCGCCGTCCTCATAACCCGCCATCAGACTATCGAGTTCCATCAGACTCGTATTGGCCTGCAGGGCCACACATTCCGGGGCGGAGTGTGTGGGGGAGTTCGGGTAAACATCATCTTATTGTAGCAGGAAAGCCTTGTAATCAGGTGTGATTCATGCGCGCGGACTCATTGCATGCTTTCTTCGATTGTACAAGCCTTGCGTATTCATTACGACGATAGGGAAATGATTATATCAATTACAATGCTTTCCCCTTCTTCCTAGTCTCGAGGAGCCCTTCTACATTCATCTGGGGCGGGTACGTACTTTTGGAGATCCTGGTCAAACTTATGCCTGACTGAGCAGGAGCTCACGCAGGCTCTCGCTGACTAAAGCCGTACCGAGTTGCTGCGAGTAGTCGCAATGCCGCCTGAACGAAGCTCGGTGTGGGTGTCAGTCAACCGGAACACCCAACGTATGGAGTTCCTATGGGTCCGTTGGCTTGGTATAGAGCCGAGGTACCGGTATGGCCCGCGATGCACCCGCTTACCGGTGGTTGGAGGTGTCGAGGACGCGGATAACTCGCGTTGGGTTTTTTGATTCACCCCTCGTGATCCGCGGATGTCATCTCATCCTGAGGCCTGAGGTTCCACCCTGGGCAAACCAACGCGCTGATGCATGATGGCTTACGATGTGTGAACAACAGTCGAGCCTGCCTCCCAAATGACTTGATCACGCTCGACGACCCAGGAGAAGAATCCTCCGACGCCGATGACGAAGAAGGGGTCTCTGACCATGGAGAGAGCTCGGACGAGGAAGCCGCAAACACGTATTAGATACTCCTGTATGTACTCCGTGGCAGCTTAACAATGATTACAACAAATTTCATATATTCCGAAAGGCCCTTCACCGGATTATCCACCGATGAAATCTTCCCCGGTGTCCGTAGGCGGGATTATGGGACGAATAATACAGTTTGAATCTGATTGTGAATCGCACCTGGCGCCGTGAGACCACAGCCAGAATATAAGGCGTCATGATCCCATGCGAGGAATCGTCCATGTCGTTAGGGATTAAAATCTTTCCCACATTTTCCTGATGACATCCGTCTATGGTGGCGCTTCTGACGATTTACATTTGCACCCGAACCAAACCGCACGATGCGTTTCGTCCTCTCATTCTCTCGTCTGAGTCTGTTGCATCAACGTTACGAATGTCCTGGTTCTCGTCCTCCGAACAACCGGCTTCCCATCGGTGCCTGAGTCGAACAGCAGCTCGCGCTCTGTGCGTGTCTGGACATTTGGTCGGGTAGATATGTCAACGGAAAACAAATGTATTCGTGACGGGCAACAAACGAGTCCAGGCCAATGCCTCGCGTAAGATAGATCTCTGATAGAAACTACGAGTTGAGGACCGTCCAGTCGATCGGTCCATCGTCGCCGTATTCTTTCCCGAGCCATTCGTTGGCAGCTTTAAAGTGACCATTACCCAGGAATCCTTTATTCGCGGACAAAGGAGATGGGTGGGCGGACCTGAGCGAGGAATGTGAGCCAAAGTTGAAACGCGATCAAGAAAAATGCTACTTCAATAGAACGTTCTTCTTGGACTGATGGTAAAGCTCGAGGTCAACGGAATGGTGCCGAAGGAAGGCGGAGTGAACACTCACGCCATTGACACCAATGGACTGGCAGATCTTGAGGGCGGGCGCGCCCCATGCCAAGAACACAACACCCTTACGAGTCTCGCCCTCCTCTGTCGTGATGCTTCGGGTCGTGACAGCCTTCAGAACGGCAGTTGTGAAGGTCTCCCAACCTTGCTTCGAGTGGGAGTGCGCCTTGTGGGCTCGAACGGTCAAGCAAGTATTCAACCACAGCACACCTTGTTCGGCGACTTTGGTAAGATCGCTGAGAAATAGGTCAGCCGATCCGCCACTCTACCGAAGTGAAGGCGTGTATCTGACCCATGGTTTGGTATTTCAAAACTTGGTATATCTGACCTGACTTGCTTGTAAATATTCCTCAACGAAGGGGGCGTTTTCGTGGGTGGCATGACAGAAAATGCCAAGCCTCAAAATCAGTGTCAATAGTCAGGTCCAGTAGTTTGCCGTGGGAATCCACACACCGTGAGCTTGCCCCACACCATGATAAGGATCCTTGGAATGGAAATGCCAGCCGGTCAGCTATTGATTCACTGGACGAGGCAGGACGATATACTTGTCCGATCACAACAACCCGCACTTGATCCAGAGGGGTCAAGCGTGACCAAGAATATATGTCCGTCACTGAGGAGGGCGATTAACTGGGATCACGACGCATACAATCGGGCCAGGAGACGTACTCGGTGGAAAAACCGTCTGAGACTTATACTCCTTGGCCAGGAATGTTTTGAGCTGTGTCGAGTCAGAACGAAGGAGAACGGTGTCGCAGAGGCACACACGTTCTTGAAATATGGTTTCTGGAATTCTCCTTGGAGAGCGTTATACCAGCTCTCGTGCATGGTGTCCTTCTCGAGGTTGTTGATGACGTCGATAACTTCATCTCCAGTCGGGTGGATAGGTTCTTCGGCTACAGTTTTGACAACAGTTGTTACCTCCTCGCTATTAGGGGATCGCACGAATCAGTACCTGTTGACGAAGGAACGCCGTGGGGAGGGGCACCTCTCAGAGACCTTTCTCCGTTTCTTCGCAGGTGTGCTACCGGATGCCGCCGCGACTTCGGCGGCAACCTTCTTGGACTTGACGCCAAATACTGCGTCCAAGGTAGTCTGTACTGCAGCACGGGGTGGCATGGTGGTGGGCGGCGACTTTCATGTGACCCCACCCAATTCTAATTGACGCGTTGTTTACGCTTATTTGTTGAAAGATGTGTTGTAAGGGTAAAATTACCAGGGTACGACGAGTAATCTACTTCCGCTTGGACCTGGCTTTTGAAACCTTAATGGCTTTCTCGAACCGCGAACGTTTCCGTTGTCTGGGTGTATCGCCTTCATCTGCAGACATATCCTCACGTTTCCTCGCCTTCGCCCGACTGAGGACATCCATCTTCTTCCCCCTCTGTCTCAGCTCCTCATAGCCATCACCAGCGACTCCGCTCCGGTCTCGGGAAACTGATCTCAACACATCACCAAACTCGTCCACGAGACCTCCACCTCTCCTTCCGCCAGCACCGATACCGCCAAGTGCAATATCGGCTTCATCCTGAACTCGCCGCCTAGCATCCTTCTTCTTCATCACAAGACGGGCCATATTCGTCTCTTCCCATTCAGCCATCTCTTGGAGCTCCCGGGTCCGCTTAGACGTGAGAGCGGTCATATTTCCGAGACCAGATGCCGTTTCGATGTGGGGCTTAGAGGGATCCGCGTGCATGAGGGTGTGTAAAGTGGCTGGAACGTGTGTTCGCCGATCCTTCTTTGGTTTATGTTCGGTGTATGGCATCGGGGCGACCCTGGGGGGTCGATAGACACCGTCGTCGTCTCCTTTGTCCTCGCCGTCTCCTTCAGCGTCAGACCCATCGGGTTGATCTTCGAAGTTTTGTGGGTTGGGTCGGTATGACAGCGGATCTGCGGACGAGGAATGGCGTCAGCACGTATAAGAGTGAAAGAATAGAACAACCCTCACCATTTAGGGCCCCCCGTGCCGACTGCTTCTCGGTGGCAACTCTGACGAGTTTATCGATTTGATACTTCATTCGACCCTCAAGGACTTTAATCTTCTCGAGGACCAGCCGACCTTCGACCATGTGGTCAACCAGGTCTCCAGCCTGACCTCCTCGAGTGGGTCGAGAGGAAGACGCAAAAGGTGCGTTTGGAGGACTACGGTCGGCCAACGAATGTCCGAGTCCACGGTGGGCGATTAATAAGGTCGCAGCCTGGAGGTACGAAAGCATGAGATGATGCTTCAACGACAATAGAGAAATTCCATCGCGGGTATCGAACTCTACTGGGACGGATTCCTTCCTACGGATATTGAGCCACAGCCGTGGCCCTAGAAAATTGTGTGCGTACTTGTCAAGGATGGTCTTCAAAAATTCCCTCGTAGAGGACAGTCCCTCTGTCACATTTTTTACTGTGGTAGTCAAGGCGTAATTGGTTTCCGCAGCATCCATCCCTCTGGGGCAACGCGCAAGTCAGAATCTTGATATACAGCAGTAGGAACGTTGAGAGGAAGAGAGAAGGATCAGTTAACGGGATTCTAGGCCGCCACTCGCAATTGAGTGTAGTGCGTTTCCATCTGAGTTGTTCAGAGCCCAGTGCGTTTCATCTGCAGGTCGAAGCGAGGATGGATCATACAGATACTCACTCATGCACAGGACCGGTACAAGTGGTTGGCCGGATGAAAATCAGTTGAGCGATCGAAGAGCGGTGATGGAAACGCAAACAACGGCAAACAACCCAATCGCTCTTTCACTGATGCACGAGTCCTCAAAGGCACCCCGAAATGCGGTGTGCCACTTGAACCTGAACTCTCATGTACTCGCGCAAGCACCAAACTAGTTCGCCTGCTGGTCGTGACGGCGATTACGAGGATGATCTTTTGAAGACGTTCCGTTATATGACAGTCGACCCGCGGACTGAGGGTCAATCAAACGCTAAGTTTATCGGTGGCTTCTCAGGCAACAATCCCCAGACTCCCCCAAAGGTCCCCAGGCCTCCTCCCCCTCCGTCTTTGCGGCCAGCAGATGGACGGGTACTCCCTCCCAGACGCCAGTCGTCCGGCGGAATGGCCTTTCCTGTTCCAATGCATGTGGTGCCGCCTCCTCCCGTTCTGCACGAGTTCGCACCGTTTCAAATGGCCACACCCAATCGAGAAGGCTCCGGACAGTCATTAACGATGAAATATGCAAATCAAGATCTCGGACCGCCCGTCCCTCCCAAAGACTTTCATAGAAAGCCATCGCTTCCACCCACGAAGTCGGATGTCCATCTGCAGGGAGTCCCTGCCGTACCCGATCACATAACCTATCGGATACGCCCCAGTTCAGACACGAGTCTCCTCCGTCCTTTTCCTGCGTCACAACCTTCCACCCCTGCCAAACCCGGCGTACCTCCTGGCCCGATTCCTGATACCCCACCGATCGATGGACGGAAGAGAGGATCATCCGAGCCGCCTTCACCGTCAGATGAGAAGAAAGATCAATCAGAGATTCAGTGTAGCGGCCAGACCAAAGCCGGGAAACGATGTACGCGACTCGTCAAGATCGGCCCGCCCCTTGCGATCGTCCATCCGGACGCAAAGGATGTGGAAAGGTTTTGTTTCCAGCACGTGAGAGACGTGTTCTCCCAGTCTGGTTTTTACCTCAAGCGAAAAGAACAAGCGGAGTTCATTAAGTTCGAGGGTACGTATCCAGCAGACGAAACGTCCGAATTCTATTTGAGCCTTCTGACCTGAGTGGACTTCTAGATTGGATACCCAGTTATTTGCACACCGACACTCAAGCTGCGCTGAGATCCGAAATGACGAAAGCTCCTTCTGCTGCCGATGTTCCAGGATACATCTATACCTTTGAGATTAAAGGTGAGCCCAGACCGTGTGTTCCTGACGACAAAAATCAGATCACACTCCCATAGACGAGTCTGATCCGGACCACATCCACCTCAAGATTGGACGTGCAGTCAACCTCACGAAGCGGTTGGACCAATGGGATAAACAGTGCGGAACAAAGCAGAGGGAGCATATCATTCTCGGGTGGTGGCCAGAGACCGTTGACGACAGCGGCAACGTCGTAGTTGGCAGTAGTCCTCTCAAAGGGAAGGTTGTTGCAGGAAATAAGGGAGCGTATTGCCATCGACTGGAGCGCTTGATTCACTTGGAACTCGGAGATCTAGTTTTATCTCAGCAGTACCTTGACCCAGCGTTTCCAAGGGTCGGCACGGCCAATGTCAAGAAGACTGGTGTGGTGGCTAAACAGAAATGTGCTGAGTGTAGGTCATCAGTGTTTCCACCGAAGGTTGATGGCAGCATCCCTGATCTTCGTCTGTTAGGCGGAACGACACACAAAGAAATCTTCACCTTCAGGAAAGTCAAGAAGGGTAATTTCAAAGGAAAGGAATGGGAGTCCATCGTTCAGCCTACCATCCAGAAGTGGGGGGAATACGTGAACAAGTACCCTTGAAAGCACGAACTCGGACGAACGATGGAGAACACTTGTTGATTTATCCTATCCGGTTTACGTGAATATACTACAGGCACCCCAAGTGGTATGTATAAGTACAATATGCGCCAATCTGAAGGAAGAGGAATTCGATCTGCGAAGAGATAATAACCGTCCGACGCATCATCTCTGCGAGTACCGCTGCTAGATGGTCCTCAAAAAGAAAAAGAACGACAGTAGGGAGCAATAAGGATTCATAAACAGCTGCGGATCCACCCAAGGCTATGCGAAAGCCTAGTTTTTGTGTAGGGGAAGATGGTAGATATCTTCCCCGTTGCCTGCCTCAACGTCCTTCTTTGTCTCCCAGTTGGCTTGGTCTTGCTCGACAGTGACATCGACACGTACAGCTCCTGACGAGGCCGTAGGATCAACCTTGAAAGTGCTGAGCATAGTATTGTCAAGGCCACGGGTGTTCTTGGAACCTCCAGAACCCCTGATAGTTGTGGTGGCGTAATCCCTGCTCTCATCGTACTTCTCAGCGTCGCCGCCGAAGAGACGAGCAATGGCAGGGACGATGACGGAAAGGTTACACACGGCCAAGGCGACGCCAGCCTCGAGGGCACCAATAACAGCCTCCCAAACACCGGGGACACGAATGACCAAGATGGCGTGGGCGAGGGCAGCGATAGTGGTGGCCAAGGAGCAGGCGAAGACGGAAATCAAACGGAAGCGGACGGCAGACGTGACACGAACGTTTCGGAGAACCCAGAGGGGAGCAACGATCAAGAGAATATCCGAGAAGGTCTCAGCTGGAGGAGAGAAAGGAAGAAAAGGTTGGACGCTGATAAACAAAGAGGCGATAATGCGGGTACTTACTGACGGCCTGGGTGATGGCCACGTCAAGACCCAATGGGCACAAGGCGAAAGGAGCCTCCTTCCAGCTGGTATCACCCTTTTCGCAGACCCAGAACATCTGGACCATCAAGAGGACCCATTGAAGGAACATCACAACAGCAACGGCCAACATGACCCTCTTCTGGGAAGCCCATGGAGCGATACGCACGACGGTAAAGATGATGGAGAGGCGAGCAGCCCAGACGGTGCAGTAGAAGAATCCACCGACTGTGATCGGGGCATGAGTGGAGGGAGCAATTAAACCAGAGAAGGTTTCAACTCGCCCATATAGTAACCAGCAATACGAGCGTTCTGGGAGAACGAGGGACCGTCGGCAATAATAAACGCACCTGGGGGGACGTCAGAAGGACGCAGAGAAGCAACGAGGAGAATTTGGCTTACCTGGAACGAAGGCAGTGAAACAAGCAAGGGAGACCACGGCCCAGAAGTCATCCCACCAGAGCATGCGCTTCTGGATGCGGAGGGCAACCCGAGCAACGGTGATCAGGCCAGACACAATGAAAAAGGCCAGGGAGGAGTCTGTCGTGCACTAGGGGTAAGTGAGAGCAAAGCGCGACGGGGAGTGGGACACTCACATTTGAAATCAGCCAAGCTGGGAATCATTGCGAATGGTGCTGGGATGGAATAGACAGGACGGGGTGGGGTGGGGAGTTTTCGAGGAAAGCATGATGGAATTTATACTCGCACTCTTTCAGTTTTCCGTCATGGCGGTTTCTCAACAATAAGCGGAGGGTATGTTGAGGTTCTGAAAGAATCAAGGTAGAGCATTTTCAAATCTCTAGAAAAACACCGCTTAGTCGGTCAATGTAATGCTTGGGAGAGCTCCGTTCAGATGGGATGGGATGATGAGAGGATCAAAATCAGATCCTGATCAACGGATCCGGCCCGTCGATTCTGCGGTAAACACACCCGGTCAGATTCGAAGAGATGTCGTATTGTACGTAGAACCCTTGCAGGAGGCGAGGGAGGACTTTTTGCCGGCAGAGCGTGTCCAGACCGGGTTTCACGCCTCCATTGAAAGATTACAAAGACAGCTTGAGTCTTCGGACTCCGCAGCAAGGAGACGCGGAATCAAAGTGAGGATACCAAGAAATTCTTCCGCTGTTTCGCCAGTCGTTTTGCCGATTTGAATTTGTCCGAGCCGACCGTTCGTACAGCTGTGCAGAGACGTCACCCGCAAGCTTCAATTTCCCGCTTGGTCATCGCGACCGCCGTGTGGCTTGGGTGCAAAAACAATGTCCTGCAAACCCCACCCGGATGACGAGAGGTCACTAGACGAATGTTATTTTTTGCACCTCGTACATATGCACGCACATCAGAAAGACGGCTACGAGAGGCGTAACTCTAATCTATCTCCGCTGCCAACCAGTGGTAGCCCGTTGACTCTCCTTCTGGCCGTCCGTCCCGGACCCTCTGGTCCTTGTGCTGGTGCGCCTCAGTTTTGCCGCCTGGAAACGTGCCAGCAAGGCGGTCGTCTCTTGTGTTTTGGGGTTTCCCCGCGTTCCAATCATCACGATCGGTCACCCAGATGATAACCCGGGTTGCGCGGGCGAAGTCACAGGCTCTCCCCCGCCGCAAGGGGGACTTGGGGATTATAGTACCTGCTACGAGATGCGACCATCACGAGACGGCAGGCACCCTATAAAACCCCCTCCACCGAGAAAGCGACCCCACGCATCGTTCTCCTCTTTCCGTCTCCCCTTCCCGTCAGCATTCCTCCATCATGCCCTCTCTCGGAAAGTTCATGCATTCTAAGGACGGCACTCAGATCTGGACCCATGCTGCTGGCAACCCTGCCAAACCGGCCGTCGTCTTTATCCCCGGCTTCTCTTGCACCGCTCTGGCGTTTGAGAAACAGTTCGACGATCCCAAACTCCTCGAGAACCTTTACCTCGTCAGTTCCTATCACACGATTCATTTTCCGGTCATTGACGCGACGGCCCCATTCCTCAGGTCCGTTATGACCCCCGCGGGCATGGTCAGAGTGGTCAACCGCTCAAGGCCGAAGATTACCACTCTGAGAGATACGCCGATGACTTCAAGGCCGTTGCTGATGGATACAAACTCGCTAAACCTTTTATTTGCGGATGGTGCGTTCGATCCGGATCCCACGATTTCAACGCCCATGATGACGGTCCTAACTCCGATATTTTTAAAGGAGCATCGGAGGTACCGTGTGCTCCATTCCCGTCATCTCTGATCTCATGTCTCACGCCATAACAAATAGCTATTATCCCCACTGATGTTTTGAGTTACCACGGCCCTGATGCAATCTCCGGCGTCATACTGGCGGGGGGATTCCCCTGGAGGAGCATGCACGGAGAGGTCGCCCACCCCTGGATCATTGAATTCATCCCTCGTCTCCTCGCGAACGACCTCAACCCGTGGGGTGAGACCGCCAAGGCATTCGTCGAGTCTTGCGTCGCATATCCGGACGATATGCCTCAAATCACCAAATACGCCTGGATGGGAGGCATGTCAGGACAACACCCTCAAGTCCGTCTTCTCGCTCTGCCTCGTGGACAGGACGAGAGTCCTTTGCTCGCCGTCAAGGACAAGCTCCCGTTCCTGGTCCTCCAAGGTACCATGGATAATCACATCCTCGGCGACAAATTGGAGAGGTTCATGCACACTAACTTCAAGAACGTCGAATTCCACATGTGGGATCATTGTGGACACGCGCCCTTCTTCGACAAACCGGTGGAATTCAACGAGGCGACCCTGGAATGGGTTAAAAAGATCACCAAGGTGAGCCAGTTGCTTATCTTTCGCATCCGTCGCATTTGGGCCCGACACGCTTGGGTTAGGGATCCGCCTGAGGGAAATCGCTCTGAGTGGGCGATCGAGATGGTCGCTTCAGAGGGGTCGGAAGGATTTCAGTCTCTGTACCTGGAAATTGCAAAATAAATTTGATAAACGCCCTTACCTGACTGTTCTCATGACGGCAGTCTCGGCCATTCACCGTGTCGGCTGCGCAGGTTTGTCGGCAACCAACATCGAATCGGTTTACGTCCATTAGATATACTGACCCCGTCTCCCCGCACGCGAGCGGAGTTTGCACAAAAGGCACAGTTGGTAGGTAAAAATGCCGGCACATGTCGGTTTGTTTGTGAGGAGTTCAACGTTCAACGCTTGGGTTACTGCTCCCCCTGTTCGACCTGGAGCAAGTTTCTATCAAACGTGTGCTGTTGAGAATATACATTCGGCCCACTGGCACGAAATCCGGTGTACGTCATTCACGACGGCCCCTCCCGCCGATGGAATCCATCAACGGAGGTTTTGTTGTCCATTCCAAGAAGGCACCCCGTCTATGTAAACGGAGTCGAAGCGGCCTCCGCATTGCGACCCTGGCTTTTCGTCCGTAACCCTACAAGAAGCCAGCGGACAGGCTCGGAGAGCCCGTCACCCACCTGGGGACACGGGTTTACGCGGACATAACAAACCGCCTCATCAAGTTCTTGCGGAATTTTGGAGTTCATTCTTGCCATCGGGGGATCTTCCCAGTGATGAGCCCCGTTGCCATGTCCATATGAGTTAGATCTGCATACGGCGGTCGGTTCAGCTGATATCACGAGCGAGCTTCGTGTTTTGACCTCGGTTGGCCTACGGATGGCCGCCCGCTCCGGCCACCATTCAGCGTCCCCTGACGAGGAGCTGAAACGATGCGTAGAATTATTAAGCACTATACGACCTAAGTACGGTACAATCCGCAGATGGTGTGACAACGCGGGTGATGGCAAGAACAGATTTCCGAGATCGTTCTATGCCATTAGCTCCTTCACCCACAAACCCTCCCCGCGTGTGATTTCTATCCTAGAACTCCCCGCCCAAAGACTCCATGAAATGAGCCAGATCCAGGCCCTGGTATTCCTCTTCCGAGTGCAAGTCCCCGATACCTTGCAAAACCCTCTTCGAATTGAGCGGTCCGGCGCTTTCCTTCTTCTCTCTCGTCTTTCCAAATTTCCGGGCTGCCTCTTCGGCCGTGGTTCGCTTGAATAAATCCAGAACAAAACCTGTATCCATGGACGACAAGCCAGCGTTCTGTTGGGTGACGACAGAATTCGCGATATTCAATTTGAACCGTTGCATTCTGTAAACCAATGGATCAGCCGTGGATGGTGTGAGGACCGATAACGGCACGTACCCCATGATCTTTTCTTCCAGTGTTCCCTTCGTGATCAGCCTGTAGACATTGACAACCTTCTTCTGTCCGATCCGATGCGCTCTGTCCATCGCCTGAACGTCCTTCATAGGGTTCCAGTCATGCTCCACGAAAATTACGGTGTCGGCTCCCGTAAGTGTCAACCCAAGGCCACCGACATGGGTCGTGAGCAACAAACAGTCGATACTTGGATCAGAATTGAACGTCTGCACGACAGCGTGTCTTTTGTTGGCCTCAGTTCCCCCGTCTAATCGCATGTAGGTCACGGAGGGCATATGTTGTTTGAACAAGTCGCGTTCGATGATGTCCAACATCTGCTTCATCTGGCAGAAGATGAGACAACGGTGTTGGGAAAACGCCCCGCCAGTCGATTCCTCCGTATCGACCAGTTCGCTCTTCCCCATCTCTGCCGCGATGCTAGGGCCCAGCCCGATACCACAGTCGTGAAGGAGTTGTCTGGGAGCCCAAGCCGTGAGTTAACTACAGAGGCTACCGGAACCGGAACGACGCACCTTAGAGCCAGTAACTTCGGAGCGTGGTGAATGTCATTCAGTTGGTTAGCTTTGTGTTGCCCTGCCTTAGCCAAGGCCTCCTGTATTGCCGGTCCGTCTTCCTTGAGTACCAAAGCAGGGTGGTTGCATAACTTGCGCAGGTACTGCAAAGACTGGAAAACGTGTTGCTGTTTCTCCTTGCTCTCCGACTTGACGGCATCCTCCGCCTGTTTCTCTTGGCTCTTCGAGAAGTTGTCGTAGAGATATTTCTGGACTTCGGAGAGCTCGCAATAGTAGTCCTGGATGATCTTCGGAGGCAGGTCGTGGAGCACGTCTTCTTTGAGCCGGCGGAGTAAGAAGGGGAGGACCTGCTTGTGTAGCGCTTCGAGAGCGAGGGCAGCTGTGTCCCTTCGTTAGGTGGTGCCATTTCTAAATCGTCCGCCCAACAAAAACTTACCTGCTTCACCGTTCTTAGATTTTCCGTCCCTGTTCGAAAGGATCGGTTTGCTGAACCGCTCGTTGAAGGATGTTTCCGTGCCCAGAAACCCTGGCATCAGGAAGTCGAACAGACTCCACAGCTCCAAAACGTTATTCTGAATTGGCGTCCCTGATAGGATCAGACGATGGTGGGCCTGGATACACTTCACGGCTTTAGTCAGCTTAGTCTTCGCATTCTTGATGATGTGACCCTCGTCGAGAACGCAGTAGTTCCATTTGACAGCTTGCAAATTGCTGATGTCGTTGCGAACCACCTCGTAGGAGGTTATCGCAACGTCATACTTGGACAATTTGGGGAACAGACGGCTGCGGTCGCGGGAGTTGCCAGTGTACATGATGGGGCGCAGGTTCTCAGAGTACTTGAGAATCTCATAATACCAGTGACCGGTCAGGGTCGGTGGGCAAACGATCAATGACGGAAGGTGGACAGAGTCGGGCGATTTTGTCTCCTCGTACTTCTTGGCACGTTCGTAATGTTTGCTGGCGAGGATACAGATCGACTGCAAGGTCTTCCCGAGCCCCATGTCTGTAATTGGGTGGTAGTCAGGAAACTATTCGCCGCAGGAACGCGGGAGACTGACCGTCACAGAGAATGCCGTGGAGTTGGTACTTCGCCAGGAAGGCGAGCCAGTTGATTCCTTCTTGCTGGTACTTGCGCAGTTCCGCCTTGATCGTTACCGGAAGTGCGTACTGTTCGACTTTGCTCCCGTCCAAAAGCTGCGCCAGGAACTGACGTTCTTCGTCCCGCCTTCGAAGAAGTTCTTGAGAAAACCCGGGAGGGTCTGGTAAACCAGCCTGGGTGATGTTGGCAGGTTTCCACGAAAGCTACGGTCATTGCTCACCTCGAGAGGGATCATCTTGACCAGAGAGGCAAAGGTGTTGGTGGCCGTTGACCGGATATCATCGTCAGGGTCACTCATCCTTCCCAAGACCGGGACAACTAAGAAGATAACATATGGTAAGGCCTTGACGTCCAGCTTTTGAACGATATCTGGGAATCATTCATCAAACACTGGCGAAGGCTGGAATAAGACAGATGTTTTGCGTACGGTAGATCAATTCGGTCGCCCCCTGTCGGTTGTGGAGATTGGATGAATCACCGATGAATGGAATTATGTTCTCAACAACGACGAGCATGGCATCCATCGTCATGATCTCGCAAACGGTGGAGAAACACCTCGCTGCTGATTGACGAATAATTGCATACCGGCTCCTGAGTATGAGGTTGAGCATGGGTAAGAGTTCAGATAGCTTATGCCTGAGCTCCTCGTGAAGGGTGGGGACGACGGCCTCCAGCACGCTGAGCGAATCAATAACATCTTGGCCGAGAGATGCAGCAATGAGATTGTCCACATGTGCGACGTCGGCTGGAGAACGGGTTAATATTTATTCGCAAGATGACCCCACAACCTAACACACCAGACTTGCAGGCAGAGGTGAGGCCACCGGCCATCGAGTTCCACATTTTTGGAACAACATCGAGTAGACGAGATCCAAATCTGTTGGAGAGTTCGACGAACGCGAGCACAGACCCCCGGCGCGTGATGCGTGATTTGGATGTGTCGCTGCTTTCAGCGGTCGGGGCCTTATCTTTCTTCACGCTCTCCGCCAATCTGGCAGCGGCTTTAGATCCTTGAAACGAAAGGATGCCATCCAGGATCGTGGTAGTATAGGAGAAAGTGGGAGTCTGCTCGGCGTCCTGACACAAGAAGGTACACAAGTTCTTGACGATCTTGTCGGGTGGTTGCATGAGGTTGTGGTCAACGCAGAATCTGACGAAGGACCCGACCGCAACCGCTGACCGGGTCTGCAAATCGACGTTCTCTTCGTTCTGTTCCGTAATCAGCTCTGATGCTCCGAGGGAACACCGTGACACGGACCTTGATACTGTTCATGACGCCCTTTACAATGGGGCTGACCTTGTCGGGGGTGCTCTTGAAAGCAACAAATGCGGCAGCGCAGGCGGCAGAGACCCGGATGTCATGCTGCACTTTGACCTCCAGATAGTGGTCGATACTCGAGACAACTTTTAACTTCTTGTCACTGATGATGCCTAACTCTCGCTTCTTCGTGCGACCCAACATATCCTTCAGCCTATCAAACATCGGTCCAACCGCTTTCTTGCCAACTTCGATCGTGAAGCATCCCTCCCTCTCCCCCGTGATATCGATCTCTGACCCCAAAGAGGGGATGGCGGTGAACGGTAGCTTACAATCCGTAGAAAACGATTGCAGAAGATTGTAGCACTCTCCGTGGATCCGAGCGAGAGAAAATGCCATCTCGTGATACGCGGCTGGGGGTTCCTCTTGAAGCCATACGAGCGCCGCGGTACTGAGTTCGTCAGCGAGTGGAGTTGTTTTGGTCAAGAGCGGAGCGTCCGGCACCGTCCCCTCCTCGTACATCCGTGCCCATTCTTCAGCGACAACCGCCGCGAGGAACTTCTGTAGCATACTCGTCGAGCTGATGTAGTGCTTGAGAATGGGGCGGAACATGTCCTCAAACGGCGCTCCCTGGGAAAATGAGTGAGAGAGTTACAAGAAGAGGGGGACCACATACCTTAACGGGCCACAACGCGGTGATCTTGGCAAGTGCAACAGCGGATGCAAGCCTGGCTTTCCAAACGACTTCAATCGGGACTAAACCCATATCCTGAGTCAACATGTTCTTGTCAATCGGGTGTCTTTCCACCGTGGGATCCGTATCTGCCGCAGACGATGCGTGGTAGAATGTTGAGGTGTCGATGGGAACACCCAAGGGCGTCATAAGTACAGCGTACCACTCCAAGAGTACTTGCTGGGTAACAAGGTTCTCCAGGTAGCCATAATTTGAGCCGAGAGTCTCTAAGGCCGTATTCCACGTTGCCAGTGTTGCGTCTCGGACATCGGACCGCTCTTCGACCACAAGGTTCTGGAACAGCAACCGCAAAAACCTCTCGGTCACCCATTCCTTAGACAACGTAGGGACAGTCATAAACGAGTGAAGAGTATTGACGACGGCCAGCCTTACGCCAGCAATTGTGTGACGGAAGAAAGGGAATAGGGTAGGCGATAGGGCGGACAAAGGTTCGCTGAAGCAAACTCAGTGGAAAGTCAGGGTTTCACAATGTCAACACCTACGATTCAGCTTGGTTGCCCAGAATTGCAATGACTTCGTCGTACTGGACCAGCTTTCCTGCAAGTGCGCGTTTAGTGAATGGTGCGGTGGCAACGTCAAAACGTTTGTCCTTACCCAACAACTCCATGACTGCGCCAACACTAGAACTCAAATCGTCGCGCATACCTCGCAGACAGCTCCAAAGTACGGCCAACACCCGACTCAGCTCTTCCGGTAATTGGGCTACGAGATGGCCAGCGACTGGGAGGAGACAGGATGCGGCAACAGAACGCACGTCGTCGTCTCTGTCACCGAGTCTATGAAGTGTGTTAGGGGGAGGCTTCATGACGAACGGGCGAGGGTGCATACCCTAGCACAGTCGCATCCACAACGTCCCTTAAAATCGCCTTATTCCGCGGCTCGGAATCTCCTTTAATGTCGTCCACCTGAACGAGATCGTTTCTGACAGCGACCTCGTACTTTATTCCAAGAAGGCCAGCATGTCGGACCTCCCACACGTGGGTCCTCTCCCGCAAGACTCCGTCATCCCTAGTTATCCCAGGAAGAGCTCTGGTTGGAGCGGCGAGCGAAAAGTCCTGTCGAATCATTTGTAGGAGGATGGAATGGACATGCAGAACCGAACGTCGCGGCATATGCAACAGCAAGGAAGCCAACGTCTGCGATACGGTTTCACGAACAGGTGCAACCACCTATCAAAGCTGTCAAGACCGCGCTCAAAAATTACCAGAGTTAGGGTCACCTGATCAGAGACGAAATCACCAAAACGATCAAGCACAGACACGCATAGCAGCTTCGCGGCAAGATTGTTGCACCATCTTTCGTGCGCGAAATCATTCTCTTCTGCTGTCTGACCATCTAGAGCGAGTTGAGGGATGATGCAGACAGTAGAGGGGAGAACCTGCCTTTCATGCCTCCACACTTGCCCTGGAGTTTGAGGAGTTCTCGTAAACACATTGCAGCACCGTGCCTGACCTCCCAAGCTTGACTGAACAAATCGACTTCGAGTACGTTCGCGATGCCATCCCAAATCCAGGTGCCAGGCCGGACCTCGAGGGCCTTGGATTGTTTGTCGTTTTTGGGGTTTACGGCGCCTCCCTTGGAGGGGTCGACCACCACCTTGTCCGAAGATGTCCGGTTTGACGCACCGTTCGTTGAATCCTCGGTCTTGATGGACGGACGATCGTCCTTGGTGACAAGTCGGGCTCTGGGAGATCGGGGTGTTGGACAATGATCAAACATGTCGGCAGCCTAATACTCACTTGTTTGGTTGGCCGGTGGGTTGAACAGTATACTTGGACCCTGAAGCTTGAGGAGGCGGGGCGGACACGAAAGCAGCGTTTCCCGCCTTACGTTTTCGCTTCAGGCGATTCCTTTCTCTGGCGGAGAGGCCACTCAGGTCTTCTTCGGAGAGTTCTGGGACGGGCAGAGAGGGGATAGGAGTTGATGAGTTGGAACGGTCCGTCGGTGAGACTGCAGGCGGCAATAAAATTGTATCTTCCTCAGCCTTGACGCCGTTCTCAGCCTCGGTCTCCGGTTCCACCTCTGGGGCGAGCTCTTTTTCCCAGTCCATTTCGTCACCACCCAAACCATCAAGGAAATCGAGTCCGAGGCGACCCATTGCCTCCTTTCGAGCCTTCTTGACTTCAGAAGAATTGGCAAAAATAGCGGAGGGTTTGACGAATTCCTTTCCGGAGGAAGCGAGAAGACGAGTGCCGCGCTCCATCAACTCCTTGACAGAAAAGTTTGGGAATTCGGGAATGGGTGGGGGATCGTCCGCAGACTTCATATGGACATCAGAGCACCCGGATGGTTCCCACACAGGGATGGAAGAGAAGATCTGGGAGAGGGCATTGGTAGCAGCGGACCGTGTGTCATGAGATTTAGAACGAAGATATGGAAGGATCTGGATAGAGGTAAGTTGGGGAGGGAAGGATCGAGATGGGGAGGAAAGACGCACGCGAGCGAGGACGGCTAAGAGTTCTGACCAGGCCTGTTCGTCTCCGAACGCGACGTTCTGTCTGATTGTTTTTATGTCTTCTTCGACGAACGCGACGTCAGTGATAACGCTCTTTACTGCGAGCTGGGCCAATTGTTTGGCAGCGGTGGATCTAACGGAAGTGGAAGAGCCGGTGTCCAGCAGGAGGAGCAACCGGTCCAATCTATTGACGGGAGGATGAGCCGACAGGAATTGATGATGCGGGTTTTTTTTACCTCGATGTCATCGGGGTAATCCGGCCCGAACCGACCGAAGGTTTTTTACGGCGGCAGAGACGAGGGGGAAAATTCTCACGGTGGTTGGTTGGGGCCCGACCTTTTTATCTTTAATCGTTTCGCGTGGTCGATCACGATCACGAGTCACGCTCCCCGGTCACTGTTCCCTTCCTGATATGCTGCACGAACTCGTTCGCTCGCTCCAGTCCAACGCTTCCAGTGGATGCCCTTTCTGTTTTGTCTGTTCCCTTTTCCTTACCTTTACGCCCTACAGCCCTTGACGACTTTCGCAACGCCGCCCTCGCACTCTCACCGGAACAAGCCGCCAATTTTGATATATTTATCCGAGATTGTCACATCAAGCTCGCGGTTGCAGACAATGTCTATCAGTTCCGCAGACTCTACACCGATGCGTGCATTCTCAAATCCGTATACGAGACGTCAATCCCCACTCTTGACTCCTCAGCCGTCGCGCAGGCCATAGAACACCTCGACAAGGCCATCATCGTCGCCGGCGCTGCGGGTCCTGGTCGCCACGGCTTGATCCTCGACCTAATTCAGCGCCTTCAATCGGAGCACATGTCCACACTGAGACCGTCGCCTCCCCCTGACGTGTCATTATCAACCACAGCGTCATCCCCACCTGCGCCCGTTGTTGCCGCTCGGCAGCCAGTTCCACGGTTCGACGCACCGCCGTCTCTGGCTTCTTTCCAGTGCTCAATGGCCTCGCGCCCGTTCATCGTCCCTGGTCACGCAACCGACTGGCCAGCGCTGAACGAACGTCCGTGGCATTCTACACATTACTTGCGAACGGTGTCTGGCCCCGGACGCGTCGTCCCCGTAGAGGTCGGAAGCGACTATCGGTCCGACGATTGGTCTCAGAAGATCACGGGATGGGATGATTTCGTGACATCACTTAGCCAGCCATCTAGTGGGGTGTTATATCTGGCACAACACAGCCTTTTCCTTCAGTTCCCAAACATGCGAGAGGATATGATTGTCCCCGACTATGTGTATTCTTGTCCGAATTCCTCAGATTCTTTCCCAGACTACAAACCGCCCAACAACGACGAACAGCTCGTCCTAAACGCTTGGCTGGGGCCGAAAGGAACGATTTCCCCGGCACATGTGGCAAGTAGTTTTTATACGTATCGATCACAGTCCCGACTCAAGTAAAACACAACGCCCCAAAGGATCCATACAACAACTGTTATGGTTTGTTTGATCGCCCTCATCTCAATCCACGACTGACCGAGAGCATCAAGTTCAAGTCGTTGGTCGTAAGACCGTGTGGCTTGCGCCACCTTGGTTATCCTCCGCATTATATACCGTTTCCCAACGTAACCCCTCGTTGAACAAGCAAGTCCCACAATTATCCAATACCTCCCAAGTGGACGTCTTCGCCGCGGACACATCGGATGGGTTTCCTCGGTTTTGGGAAGAGGTTGTACCAGAGGCTATGACAGCGACGCTTGAGCCTGGAGACTTGCTTTTCTTTCCTCCTGGCTGGTGGCATGCGTTCCGGAGCGAGGATGTGAGCTTCTCGGTTTCCATGTGGTGGTGATGTTCAGCGCATTAGTAGTTGCACGTGCCGTTGATCGATGTCATCCTTTGTGTTTCCCGCAACGTCCGAGTTCTCATACTGTTCGATACACTTCCTTTCTTTCTTCTCTATCCACGTTCTGTATGATAGACAGGTTCATCCGGCCATCGGTCGAGGAAATACAGTTGGTTCCCCGCTGTTCGATTCCCCTCATGGTTGTGACTGATGTTCTGTGATCCAGTGATGTCTATTCACGACTCTTCAAATCGACCTTGACATTATCCAAGTTGAAGGACGCAGCCATTGGCGGCAGGCTACTCAAACCATCTGATGACCCTATCGGCGTTGTAGGCCGGGGTATGATATGGAGGGTGTGTCGGACCCCTTCATCTGGAATATCCTTCACTCACACGATTGCGACGAAAGCTCCTTCTATGCGAAAACGAACCTTTGAAGCCACCCTCACGAGATACCCCTTCGCTGTCCCTTAAGTTCTGGCAAGACTCGCGGAAGATATATGTTGATGCACTCTTGGATAAGATGCAAGCACCAGACGGAAGCTATCACGACGGCCTCATCATCCCTGGTGTGGAATCGCTTCCGAAGCCCAACCAAACTCCCGTAAAGAACCTGGACAAAAATAACCCCCTGAGCCTAGACACTGAGGTACGTCGGCCCCGGGTGGTTTCCCATGCCAACTGACCATTACCTCCAAAGAACCCGTGGACCGCTTGGTTTGCCTCCGTGGACCTTCGGAAAACCATTCTGCAAGATGTAGAACGCACGTGCGTCGATAGTTCAACTCTGATTCCTTTCCCTGAACTGTTTCAGCTTTCCGGACGTGGGATATTTCCGGGATCCTGAGGTTCAATCGGACCTCACAAACATTCTCTTCATCTACTCTCTCCAGAACCCAGTCCTTGGGTATCGTCAAGGAATGCACGAGCTATTGGCGCTACTTTACTACGCATGCGACTTTGACTCCATCTCTGAAGAACAGGTAGTGCGCCTGCAAGATCGCGAATTGGGAGACCTCTTATCGCGGGCCTGGGTTACCGCAGACGCGTACACACTCTTCCTCGCGGTCATGCGTGGCGTTGGCCGCTGGTATGAATGGAGAGAACCTCCGGCATCCTTACGGAAAGGGCCTCCATCCCCCAACCCAGGGCCAGTTGAAATACAGCCTTATGTTGCCCCAATAGTAGAAGCCTGCAATCGCATACAATCGACTTACTTGAAAAGCGTTGACCCCGATCTGTGGAAGCACCTACAAGCATCCGGCATCGAGGCTCAAATATACGGGATGTGAGTGCATTTCCTGTACCGATTATCTCGTGATTTACTCCGTTCGTAGTCGCTGGCTGCGTCTTCTTTTCACACGAGAATTTGGAATTCCTGACGCACTCCTTCTGTGGGATGGCCTTTTCGCCTGCGATCCTACCTTGGAGCTCGCAAAGTGGATCTGCGTTGCAATGTTAATACGCATCAGAAACCAACGTTGGTCTCCTCACTCATACAGTAGGTTCAGATCTGACAGGTTCCACAGTTATCCCTTCCGACTACAGTACTCAACTCACTTTCCTCCTCCGTTACCCTTCCCTTCCCATCCACCATCTCTCCGGCTCGGTCGCAAACGAGCAATCATTTGCCGAGCACCATAACCTACTGCTCTTGCGACAAGCTGTATCTTTGCAAATCGCACCGACCGTGGCAACTGGCGCTTCTGTTGTTTACGAAAACCGCAATTTATTGAACATTACTTCAGAAGTTCCCGAGCCACCCCCACCTCCCATGAAACGTAGGGCCGAGCAAGGACGGGCACCCGGGATAAACGATGGTCCTTTACGGGTGGTACAGCGACCAATGCACGCTCGATACGGGTCTTCCGGCTCGTTGGGACTTCCTGATATCGCGAGGAACATCCTAGATCGGGGCGAAAGTTTGGGAATTAACCGGACGGTTATGAATGCGGTCTCAGAGATCAAGGTAACGATCAAATATACGAGATGTTGAGCCCTCCTAACTGGGCGGTCACTTCTAGCGTAACTTGCCCGACCTATCAGCCTCGTTTAACGCATCACAACACCAACCAGCTTCTTTCCAATTGCTTGATGGAAAACCTGCAGAACAACGTCCACCTTGGGAGATGCGTTCGCGGTTTGAGGTCGAGAAGGAGATGACCGAATTGAAAAAGTTGCAGCAGAAAGTAGGGGATTCGCTTGAGTGGATCCTTGAGGCCCTTTCTCAGGGAGATGAGGGCGAATCAGCGGTCCTCAGGAAAGAACAGGCCCTCGAATCCTTGGCATACGCCAAAAATATTCTCAAAGGATCCGTCTCTGCCGTTGATGACACAAGACTGTTTGATGAAAGGGCACTCATGGCGCGAATAGATGCCCAGGAAAGTATACCGGCGACTTCTCGGGGGATATCCCACATTTCGGGGTATCCCGCTTTGTCTAGCAGCTCGCCCACCACAAGGCTTGAAGCGCAAAGGGTCGTGATATCGCAGAATGACAATCCCGAGCGCCGACGTGGTTTGGGACATTCATCCTCCAGTCCTTCGTTAAACAACCCCTCCGCTCGACTCTTCCCCGTTTTACCCCGTACACCGTGGGCTCACGTTCACGATAGACCAGCGAGCACTTATTCATCCGCTGAATCCAAGCCACAGGAACGTTCCGCTCCGTTATCCTCTCGGCCGATACAGACCGAGGCATCGGCGAAACCACCGATTCAGCATGATCCCTTGGGTGTTTTGTAAACGTCGTGTATTTGTAGTATTGGAGTTTGCTAAGCAGTGTTGTCGGACGGAATTGGCATTTCCTACACATGTAATACTATTCGCTGGGCGAACTCGGACCGGAGCGGGAGCGCAACCCGATCGCCACCCTCCTCCCCTTACCATCAGTTTCCCCCTTGTTGCACCCCCGCTTCCAACTGGGTGTCGAAGGATGTTGAGAATACCTCTTCCAGGTGCTTTGAGATCGACAAAGCGGAACTTCAGCAGTTCCGCCCCTTCCCGCCTCTTCGTCGGCACCGGGTCTACCAGGGCTCAGACGGTAAAGGTGTGTTCGATCCTTTAGGCATAGTCCATCGTCTCAGCTCAACTGTATTCACGCAGTCCTGGGCAAGTGACAAGTACCCCTTGATTGAACACGAATACGATGCCATTGTCGTGTGCGTTTTGTAGACACTTGATCCGGATCCAAATACTCCGACTGACGCGTTTTACAGCGGTGCTGGAGGTGCTGGTCTTCGAGCTGCCTTTGGTTTGGCCGAGGCTGGTTTCAACACGGCATGTATCACCAAATTGTTCCCCACACGGAGTCATACTGTTGCTGCCCAGGTGAGTTGTATGCCTCCATCATTGCGTTCCAAGTGAGCTAATGGCACACAGGGCGGAATAAACGCTGCACTCGGGGTGAGTTGTCTGGAGAACGCGGAGTTTCAATGCCTGACACGTATTATGTCCTGCTAGAATATGACCGAGGACGATTGGAGATGGCATATGTATGATACGGTGAGCAGCAACCCCTCCAACCCCCCCCCCCACAAACTTACCGAGTTCCCTCCATAGGTCAAAGGTTCCGACTGGCTGGGTGATCAAGACGCTATCCACTACATGTGTCGTGAGGCCCCTGACACCGTCATTGAGGTCAGTCGTCGAATTCGCGTGCTTCTGTACACCGCTTACTGGGGATATGCAGCTGGAGCACTTTGGTGTACCGTTCTCTCGTACTGTTGAGGGCAAGATCTACCAGCGGGCGTTCGGTGGTCAATCTCTCAAGTATGGAAAGGGCGGCCAGGCCTACCGTTGTGCTGCTGCAGCAGACCGAACGGGACATGCAATCCTACACACGCTCTATGGACAATCACTCAGGCACAACACCAATTTCTTCATCGAATACTTTGCCCTCGACCTCATCATGCAAGACGGCGAGTGTGTTGGTGTCATCGCCCTGAACATGGAGGACGGTACCCTCCACCGTTTCCGTGCTCACAAGACTGTTTTGGCTACCGGAGGTTATGGCCGCACTTACTTCAGCTGCACGAGTGCACACACCTGCTCTGGAGATGGTAATGCCATGGTTTCTCGTGCTGGCTTGCCATTACAGGATCTGGAGTTCGTTCAGTTCCACCCCACTGGCATCTACGGAGCTGGCTGTCTCATCACTGAAGGTGGGCTCCGTTTGTCCATCGGTGCGAGTGCTTCCTCACTGTTGATTCAGGTTCGCGCGGTGAGGGAGGATACCTGTTGAACTCGGAAGGAGAACGTTTCATGGAACGTTACGCTCCTACCGCCAAGGATTTAGCTTCTCGTGACGTTGTCTCCCGTAGTATGACTGTCGAAATCCGTGAAGGTCGCGGCGTCGGTCCCGAGAAGGATCACATCCTCTTACAGCTCAGCCATCTCCCTCCTGAGATCTTGCATGAGCGTCTTCCTGGTATCTCTGAGACCGCTGCTATCTTCGCTGGTGTCGACGTGACAAAGGAACCGATCCCCGTGCTACCCACCGTCCATTATAACAGTAAGTCATACCATTCCCGCTCGACATTCCATCACTAAATGTCCCCAGTGGGTGGTATTCCAACCAAGTACACGGGTGAGGTTATAACCATGGACGAGGATGGCAAGGACAAGGTTATTCCTGGACTCTACGCTGCGGGTGAGGCTGCTTGCGTGTCTGTTCACGGGGCCAACCGCCTCGGGGCGAACTCCCTCCTCGACATCGTTGTCTTCGGCCGGGCCTGCGCCAACCACATCAAAGAGAACTTGACACCTGGCAAACCCCACAAAAGGATTCCAGAAGAGGCTGGTATTGAAAGCATCGAGTTCCTCGATCAGATCAGGAACTCTGATGGCCCCCTCCACACCTCTGAGATCCGCTTGAAGATGCAGAAGGCCATGCAGACCGATGCCGCTGTGTTCAGGTAGGCCCAACCATCGTACCTTCGAAACGTCCGGGGTTTGATGGAAATTCCCGAACAGGACGCAAGAGTCGCTGGATGAGGGTGTTGAAAACCTCAAGCGGATCTACAACACATTCCAACAGGTTGGCATCAAGGACAGAAGCATGATCTGGAACTCGTATGTGGTATCTAATCGCACGCGAGAATAGTCACTAATAACTAATTGACCGCCGATAGGGACCTTATTGAAACGTTCGAACTCCGTAACCTCCTCCAATGCGCCATCCAGACTATCACTGCTGCGGCCGCTCGTAAGGAGTCTCGTGGTGCCCACGCTCGTGAAGATTTCCCAGACGTGAGCGCTTCGTGGTTTTGTTGATGTGAGTCGTACTAACAGTTTTGTAGCGCGATGACAACAAATGGATGAAGCACACTCTGTCCTTCCACAAGGACGTGAGTTCACCAGAGGTCGAGCTTAAGTACCGTGGCGTCATCGACACGACACTGGATGAGAATGAGTGCAAGCCCGTTCCTCCATTCAAGCGTGTGTATTAGAGGTTTGAGTGGGGAACATAGTCACTGCTTGGTTAGGTTTTCGAAATAATAAAAAAGTTAAAACCTATATAAGCGCGGGCAATTATCATAGGGTACGAGGCAGCTGTGATTCTAGCGACTACGCATATGGTTTTCATGACCGATGACTAAGGGGAGCCTTCGAGTAGACAAGCCGCGCTTGCGAGTTGCCTGCGAACGTCTTGGTGATCCACGTCGTGGGCTGCAAACAGACATAAGCAACGGCCTGACAGTAAGAAACCAACTTACAATCTTCTACTTCTCCCCATCGTTGAATTTGACTCGAGACTTCGGCTGTACTCGCCAACGCAGCTTCCTCTACCGTGATCTGCTCGAGCGCTAGGGCAAGACCGATCAGGAAGGATTTGGAAGAATAAGTCGCCCGCTCCATTGCTTCTCGGTGTGTCAACAGAATTTGAGGGACGACGAAGGTGCAACCATACCGGCCATTTGCCATGGGTCGAGTTTGGACATTACATGGTCTAATTTAGCAAAGGTTTCCGCTGGTTGTGGTTTTGAGAAGATGGAATCGAAGGTGTGGATTTCGACCCTGAACGTTTCTCGAGTCCAGCTAAGGATCGGGTCCCAGTGTTTCTTCTGCAGTTCCACTAATGCGTCAGGGTACTCTTGATGGAAGCTACAGGGCAAGAAGCGTTTGCCCACGTTACGTAGGACGACGGATCAGAGCATACCAGATGGTGTCTGTGTCCAGGTATTTCAGTAAAGCCTCCCTGACTTGGGCTCGAGTCGATTCGTCGTGCATCGCGTCGATTGCCCTTGAAACTAGTGACGTCTAACTCGGAAGGCTGTTAGGAAAAAGTTGTCTGACCGGCCGGCATACTTACCACGGGTAACGCGTGCGTTTTCAGGATCTTGTCCTGGTTTTCCCACTCTGTAGCCACCAACGTAGCCAGAATTCGCTTATTGTGGGGCAGGTGAAGCTTATTTCCCGACGGCGTTTTCAGCGGACGGTTGTCCAGCGTAACTGCGAGTCCATTTTCGACCTTCGCAACATCCACAGTTTTCCAGAACCGCTTCAGCGAAGTTTCTGCCCCTACAGGTTTGTCTCGGTCAATGGGTCAATTGGGTATTACACGGTACATACGGTTTGTTCCAGTAACCGCTGGACCGTCTTGGGTGGACGTTTGTAACCAACGAGTTAATGGTGGTGCCCGCTGCCTCCAATGCTGTGGTCGGGCTGAACGGGTGAGAACGGTAGAGAGGCCGCTGGTCAACATGGAGACGTGCCACGACGTGACCAACCTCGGACTTGAACGGAACCCATTCCGCTTGATGATCGGACTTGGAAGTTGGTTAAATATGTATGGAAAATTGGAAAGTGTCTATGGGATTGTAACAGTACTACACCCAGCACTCTGGTTCGTCGTGCGGGGATAGGGGCAAGTTAGGTGTACTGTGCTACCAAGTCGATTGGAAATTTTTGGGAAACACCTGCCGAACGTTCAGATTCATCCTCGTCGTCCTGATGTATTCGCCATAGGATTCCCAATCTCCCCCGTCTGCGTCTAAACCTAGATGCGGTGGAGTTGTACCCTCCAAAATCCTTGGGACGCCTTTGGATTATTTTTTCAGTTTGGGGTGATCCAAGGTGAGACGCATGGACTGACCGTGATATGCTCTCCTGCATTCAGGACCTGACATGATCACAACATCACCGGAACGAAGGAGGATGGGGATAGGTTCTACGTCACGGGTTGTGCCACCGAGCAGAAAGATTGCGGCACTTCCAATACTGTGGCGATTATGGTTAATGTGGAAGGGGAAACAGGGTGAAAATTCCTACGATATGGAAACCAGAGGGGTAGCAGCGCAAATCTCCGACCGGTCAACGTGAGCCATGAGTGTATCCTGGTCGCAAGGCTCAGTATTTTGCTCCCAAGGTGATTGCGTTGTACAAGAGACCTTTTCCTGGTAGAAATTTACGATCCCAGCGTCCGGTTCTGCGAGGTGGGGATGAACGTGGGTCACTGGAAACTTGGGGAAATACCGGTACCGTACGTCTCAGGCCACGTCTCCCAATCTTCCGCGTCGTTCTTGAGATGCATATCCCCAAAAACGCGCCTCCAATTAACTGCACGCACGGTAGATTGGCACAAGGACTTGATTTCCGGTGCGACGTCGACTTTCCCCCGGGAAAAGTCGTACTGTTTGGTTCCCCAGTGGTAAAACCACCCGATATTTGCCCATCGCAGTTTTGGAAGAAGTTTTGAAGGTGATGTCGCTGCAACCGTGGGTGAAGGGCTCATGGGTGGCTGAGTGGCAGCGTTCAGAGTCAAATTCCCGACGTTATCCGCTGATGCTGCCACATTGGATATAAGCTGTCTCGGGCCAGCTGTCGAGGCTATGTAGGCTGACAAGTCAATGCCAGATGCGGAGGCTTTTGGTTGGACTTCAGGGACGTCGGAGCTTGGATCTCTTGCCCTTAAGTGGGCATTCCACAGCCCTTCCTCAGGCAGAATGTAGTGTGTGTCTAGATTAGTTTCGTTGGGGTATCGCGCGTGGTCCTTGAGAGACCATCGCACGAGATCCCTTTGTTTTTCGTGAGAGAGCAAGTTTGGGAGATAGACAAAGCCGGGGTGGGAGTTGAAAACGTATGCGGGCTTGGAAAGTTTGCTGTCGAGCTGAATGTCTATGAGCTCGTATGAGAGAGCGGCTGGGTTGCCCTTCCAGCCTCCGTTCAGGATCTCGTCTGACCGGCCTGGGTCCAAGAGAGCGAGATCCAGGACATCGGAGAGATCTGGGGGTGGAAACCGAGCTTTGAACCTCTTTTCCGCCGCTCTGAACGGCGTCCAGTCTGCACCGACCCGCTCCGGTGGTCTGTTCCGGAGCGATTTTTCGTAGAGTTTCTTCGCTTTTTTGTAAGCTTTTTCGTCGGAGGTGGATGGTGCGGTCATCCGGGATGCGGCTCACACTCTCGGCACGGACACACTCGACCGCGTCATAGCTTCTCACTCTAACTTACCTCTCGCTTTCATGTCTCTATGGCTACTCCGTCGCGGGCAGTCTGCTATTCTCACTAAATCTTATAACCGTATAATTCGCCTTCCACCACCCGTATTACTCCACGCTGCTCGCTACCAGAGCACAAAACCTGCAGACAACTCACCATCGTCCAAGTCTACATCTCTATCGGAACCCAAACCTCCTGTTCTATCCAGGGCTTGGTCAAAGGTAAAACATGAAGCATCCCACTATTGGAACGGTTCAAAACTTCTCGGGAAAGAAGTCAGGATCGCGTCCCGGCTGCAGTGGAAGTTGCTCCAGGGGGACTCGTTGACCAGGCGTGAGCGCCGTCAGCTCAAACGCACAACCACGGACATTCTACGACTCATCCCGTTTGCCGTGTTCATCATCGTGCCATTCATGGAGCTGTTGCTTCCCGTCGCACTCAAACTTTTCCCCAACATGTTGCCGTCGACTTTCGAGGACAAGTTTGCTGCCGTGAGTTTGGCCTACGATGCCACGCCCAGTATCACCCTGATATTCGTTGGTTTTAGGAAGAGAAAGAGCGCAAACTCCTGCGCGTTAGACTGGAAATGGCCAAGTTCCTGCAAGAAACTCTTCGGGAATCAGGCTTGAAGGCGAATGCGCACATTGTCGATAGTGAGGCCTTCAACGAGTTCTTCCGGAAGGTCAGATCCACCGGAGAATCGCCCTCCGCTGCGGATGTGATCAGTGTTGCGCGTTTGTTCGACGACGACCTGACTCTGGACAACCTTTCCCGTCCACAACTGGTGTCAATGTGCCGATACATGGGGATCAATGCTTTCGGTACCGACAACTTCCTTCGGGGAGCTATCCGTACCCAACTGCTCCAACTCCGCAGGGACGATCAACTTATTGCCAGCGAGGGCATAGACGAGCTATCCACGTCCGAACTCCAGGCAGCTTGTCAGGCGAGGGGTATCCGTGTTAGCGGTGTCTCTCCCGCACGCCTTAGAGAGGAGTTTGCTACCTGGATCGACCTACACCTGCATAACAGGCTTTCTGGCGTTCTCTTGATCCTCGGAAGGGCTTTTGACTTTGATCGCAAAACTCTCGGCGATGAAGATGGCAAGACCGGCATAATCAGGAGCTTGGAGAGCGTCCTCAGTGGCTTACCGGATAACTTGGTCGGCTTTAGTTTGCTCCCTGCGAGAAGCGACTGACACGTTAGCCCTCATCTAGCTGAACGAGGCGGAACTGGAAGTTGATTCCGATAATGCCTCGTACAAGCAGAAGTTGGAAGTCTTGCAACAGCAGGAGGAACTCATTGAGGACGAACAAGAGCAAGAGCAGAGAGAGGAGGACGCCCGCCGTGCCAAGAAGGAAGAGGAGGCGCGCTTGGCCGAATCGCTCCTTCCTGATTCTGAGGTTCGTCAGTCAGAAACCCCGCGAGAGATTGAGACGCTGAGCGATCTGCAGCTACATCCGGAGAGGGTAGAGCTAGAGGACGCTCGCATGACAACAGAACAGTTGAAAGAGTTGGCAGAAGCTCTTTCGGTAGTGTCCGCGCAATCGAGTGTGCTCAAGGAACGTGATGAGTTGCGGGCGCTCATGGAGGAGAACCTTGCCGCTGACGAGGTGGGTATCATCGATAGATACACAAACCATCCTGTCAGTGCTCAACACGGTAATCAGGACCCCAAGTCACCTTCCGGAGCTTTGACCAAGAGGATTCGGTCGATGTTGACCAAGATTGACGCTCAATTGAAAGCCTATGACTCTCGTGTCGGCAATTCGCTTCAGATGATCTCTGTGGACTCACAGGGCCGAATCTCTGTCGAGGATCTGGAAAAGGCACTCGCGGTTATCAAGCACAAGCCGGACGAAGAAGTTGGGCACCTGGTCATTGAGAAGCTTGATGCGGACAAGGATGGTTTCGTGGAATTGGATCATTTGCTTGGGCTGGTCAAGGAGGAAGGACTTGGTCAGTGCTGCCTTATTTCAGATTGCCTTGAATTAATTCTTGCGTAGGCGTCGTTGTTGATGACGAAGCCCAGACCTTGCTCGGGCAAGGGAAGGAGATCAAGAACATGAAGCCACGTAAGGAGGATATCGTTCAGGAGTAGACCTTGAGTATTCCTCGGATGTAAAGACCGTCAAACATTGGGCTCATGTGACCTGCCGTCAGAGCGACCAGCTTGCAAGACTCGCCGGCTCAACGGCCGAGCGTGATTGCATGTCTATAATTTACGCTATAAAACGTTGTCTCGCACGCCTTTGAGTGCCATCCCCCCCCCGCTTGACCAACTCGACCCTCAGTAGTTAGCACCCATGGTTAAACCGCTATTTTCCCGTCAGCCCTTGAAGGGGTCATACATCGTACAGACAGCGCTCAGGACAATCGCACTGGTCCCGTACTGGACGATCGAAAAAACTGGGGTGCTTGGGCTCGGCCGCGACAATCATGGACCCTAAGCGAAACCGTGTGTGTTATGGCGCTGCGAAGGGTGATGCAGATTAACGAAGCTACCGGAATGATGTTGGAATGCACTGACAAGACGAAGGAGGTGAACGATGGATCATTCGTGGAGACAAGCTTCGTCTGGCTACCCCCGTTGAAGATCCTCTGGTCAAGGGAGCGGCGAAGAGCGAAGGCATCAAGCCTGCTGGGATTCCGGGGTACGTATGGCCGCAGGGGACCAAGCCCGCCGAAAGTGGTGGAGTCGCGCCACCTCTGCGTATTAGGCGAACTGACGAACACCAGATCCACGGAGGTGTATACAGGTCAGTCGCGTAGGAGCCCCACCATGTCATTCATCGGATGCTAGTAGACAAACAGTTCAGGATGGGGAATGGAACGGAAAAGTTTCGCGCTTTCGGTAGGTCGCGCGCCGTTTGCGTCTTATGCAAAACACACACGCACAGGAATTCCGAGATTCATCAGAGAGATTTGTCGGCTAGGGCCTGGGCCTGATTCTTCGCCCACAGTTGACTGCGGGCTCCTATCAGCATACCAGAATCAAACATGGCCTCTGTGTAAACCTATGTGGGGTCCGTCGGCCGGACGGCACTGAACGACGAATAAAATCCAGTGGTGGATTATCGATTACAGATTGAGTGGGGAAGGCTCTGTCATCCCGCTCAACTACCAGACGCCTTGGCCGGTTCTGCGTACCTTGTAAAAGACTGCAACATTTGAAAATGGACAACTTTCTGATTTCTTTAGCTCACGATTATGTTATTCTCGGTGAGTGATATTTTTAGGTTCCTGTTACCCGCACCATACGCTTTTATTATTTAACTCGCGGTGACCGAGCGCAGCATACGAAGCTGTGACTCGTGGTCTGGATGGTATCCGCAGCAAGTACTTCCCCATGGGGCAGCCAAGAGAATGCTGTCTACTGCGTATTTCTCGCCGAATCTGGCGCCTGGGGAAACGTTTGCTGGTTACCCAAGAACTTTCATTTCGCTAGGAGGGGCCAAGACGTTCGTTGAAGAGGTGGGCGAGTTGACCGAGAAGGTGGAACGGAATGGGGTTGATGCGGCAGTGGACGTGCGACTAGGAGGGATCATCCTCGTGGCTGATCTTTGTTTCTATTCCTGTCTCCTTAGCCCGACGCCGTGCACGACTTTGCAGCTTTTCCCGAGCGCGGTCGCCGAATGGGTCGAATCTCTACCGGGTGTACAAAATTATTTTTTTGCACACGAATTTCCAAGAGAACTCTTGGCTGATCGACTTGATCAACTTTTATATATACCTTCCGAAATAGCGACCAAGCGGTCCCTGGGTGATTTCCTCCCTCCTCGCTTCTCACCATGTCTAGCAACGACTACTACAACCAAACCAAAGGTGCTCAGGACCAGTACTATCCACCTCAAGGTATTTTCCCCCTCTATATAGTTTTCGGCCCCATAACACTCTGCTCGGAATAGGGGCCCCTCCCCCCGGGGGCAACGGCCAATACTATGGTGGCCAGGGTGGATACCACCCCCAACAACCTCCACAGGCCTACCAACAGGGAGGCTACCCCCAACAAGGCGGCTACGCCCCCCAGCCTCCACCACAGGTAGTCTACGTGTAAGTCCTTCCGCTCCCGTCGTAACCAGGATCGACCGTTTTTATTGACGACCCCTCTTATGACGAACAGCCAACAGAAGAAAGAGAACAAGGACTCGGGGTGCTTGGGATGTTTGACGGCGGCGGTGTGCTGCTGTTGTCTCGCAGGTACGTCTTGGGTGCTGTATTTGGCTCTCTTTTTCTCCCCCTCGACTGACGGTTTACGTTTCGGACAGAGGTGTGCTGTTGATGAATGGCGCTTCTCGGATGTGGACGGGAAGTTTCCATGTTATTCTACAGCCTACACCGCCCAGGATATGCTTTTCTATCTTGATTACTTGCTGAATATATGTCGCGTCTGGATTTGTCTAGCGAGTGAGTGAGAGAGAGGGAACAGATGGTGGCGCCGTGCTGGCGGTCTATTGCCTCCGACTTTGCGCGCTTGAGCTCTGAGCGGCAGATGCCCGAAGAATGGCAGAGCAGCGGGGAAGAGTTCTTTCCCCGGACAGGACGGGTCAAGGATGGCTTGGCCCAATGTCATGTTTTCGAGTGTATAAATAACCCTCTCTCTCTCTCTGAGCTGGGTCTCGTTCTATTCCCCCCCCCCCCTTCCACCCTGGAGACCATAACCATCCACGATGCCACTCGGTCTTCTCACCAGGCTCAACACAACCAATTCCCAATTGTCGTCGGACTCGACTCTCGTCTGGTACCTCCATAATCTCATCACCACGAGACCAGATCCTAACGCACACCTTTCTCCCCCAAAGCCCAGGGTACCCAATCGAACTTTTCCCAGGTTACACCAATCCCGAGGATCTCTCGGTAAACCTCTTCGTCATCGCCGACGATGACGCCGAGGTGCGGACCCAACGCGGCGAACTCTACATGACCATGAGAGGTAAACGCCGAAAAACTATATACGACTGTTACGGCTTCCCTATCGTCAACATCCGACGAGAACGAAATTCGTTACTCGGCGAGTACGAGGTACGGCGGCTCTCTCTCTCTCTCGATCGTCGTCCGCCCGCGACCCAGGGGTAACACTCTTCTTTTTTTTTTCTCCCCCCCCCCAGGTGTTTGATGGTCAAGGCTCGTCAGAGCTTCTGCTGACCATCAACAGCAAATGGTCTTGGGGTGGTTCCAAAATGACCGTATCCATGACCAACTGGAACAAAGAATACGTCCAGTTGAGGGTAAAAGGAAACCTCTTGGGTCGCTACAGCAAAGTCATGTTCGACGATGTCGAAGTAGGTCGGATACGTTCCGCCCTTCCAAAAAACACAAACTCTACCTGTAAAGAGTCCTATACCATCTCCGCCGCTCCATATGGTGCGCAGTCGTCCTCCCTTCTTCCCTTTCCCCCCTCGGCCATCGTTGACCGTACTTTTACAGTCGACGTCGTGCTCATGGTCGTAATCTCGTTGTGTCTGAACGATAGGTCTTATGAAGACTGAGGTTGTAAAATCCTAGCATCATACCCCCGATGCATTCTTGTATGCGCATGGACTCTAGATTCTGTAAGCCCCCGTCATATTTCAGCGTTGCATGTAGTACATATATGCCCTCATGTTCCTCCAACGCGGAGCGATAATTTAAAGTTGTACGATTTGATTCCTGACCACAAATACATCTCAACGAGCAGCGTACAGTACACACTGGATAAAGGTCACGCATATCATAATGTCTCCTTTTGTTATGCGGAAGGCTATCACCAGTTCCCATCAGTCATCACGTTCCAAGAGTCCTCCAGCGGTAAAAGCTTACCGAAACGCGACCGCAAAGTCGATGATCCGGATTGATAGAACCTACGATCCCCCTCGCGAATGGAAGAGCGGTGGTCGCCAAGACCTTGGCCCACCGCCACTTCACCACTGACTTCTCCTCTACGAAACGGCACTTTCTCCGCGTCTTCCCCACCAAGTCCTTCACACACCCTCTTGCCGTGGTTCTTACCTCCCCCCCAACCACATCGCTCGACGTGTCCTCGAGGGATGTGGGTTCCTGCTAGCAGGAACCGACAAACGAGTCAGATATCGTCGCCATCGTCATAGAATTCGTCTTCGTCGTCGTCGACGGTTTGCAGGGTTTGCAGGTCGAGCTTGTACCTCAGCAAGCCTCCGATGCCACCGAAGCCCTTGACGAATTGGGCACCCTCCTGGGATCGGTTCGTGACGAACTCGAGGTTGGCGCCAAAGTCCTTGTACTTCTCAGCGAACCATTCCAACAGGGAAAACGGTTCTTCCGCTTGTTCCATTTCTTGGCTAGTTGACTTGTCCGTGAACTTCTCCCGGTCCTTCTCTTGATCCTTGTTTGCGTAGATGATGATCACCTCTGGAGACAAAATAGTTCCCGTCAGTGTACCACCCACCGAGGTGTCCATCTCCCTCACCTCCAGCTGCATTGCGAAGGACATATCGGGTGATGTCCAGGTTTTCCCAAACGATCAACGTCTCAACGGCGCCGAGCTCGAGAGCCTTGAGCGTATCCTCGATACCGAAACAGTATTTGCCCGTGTCTTGGCTGATCTCGTCGAAGTACTTCTGGATCAACTTCTTTTCTTGAACGAACTTCACATTCGCGAGGGACTCCGCAGCAAGTTCAATGGCCTGGTGCCATTGCCTCTCATAAGCGAATGGTATCGAGGGTCCCGAACGAAAGTTCTCACCTGGTTAAAGCCATTTTCGCCTCCATAGCTTACGTCGACCACTTTGATGACCTTGGCGGCCAGGCGTTGGTCAAACATGTCGCTCAAGCTCAGCTCCGTCTTAAAATCTGCGCTCCCGGCAAGCACCAGCCCCGTCACGTTCACTTTATCCGCCGTAATGAAGTGCTGTACTGCCAGTTCGGCAACCTTACGCACATAGTTGTGTCTCTTTTCGTCACGCAGACGGGCAAAACGCAAGGCTGACTGACCACCACGACCGTGTTTCTTGGGAAGATCGACAGTGAACTTGTGAACAACCTCTCGAGTGTTGCCTGCGACCGTTCCGAAGAGGGTACCGTTTCCGTCCATGACGATGAACCCAAACTTGGAGTCGGATTCGAGCAACTCCTGCAGAGCCTCCGTGTGGAATTTGTTGTCACACAGGTAGAGCGACCTGCATATCGCGATGAGAATGAGAGGCAAGGGAGAGTAAAACTTGGACAACTCACGTATTGATAGGCTTATGCGGTTCAAAGTCGAAGGATACCTTCTTTTCTTTGCCCTCGTCGGTCAAGATTGTCCCGACGAACAAGACTAGCCCGTTTGGTGGAACACGGTTGTACAACTTCAGCCTCTGTTGAGTACTGGTGATCGCGGCCAGTACGGACAACCGGTTGACCCGGGACTTGATGTTAGACGCAGTACCATATTCCTGCGTCAGCATGGCGGAGACACGGGAGATCTGATCCTGGGGATTAAAGATGGGAGTGTCAACAATCGGCAGCCGGGAAGCACCATGCACATATTTTTTGGCACACCTTTGGAGGGATGATGAGGCTGATCATAGAGGTTCCGGCTCTAAAGGTACACCAACGTCAGAGAGCCACGCTCGATAAGGTAGCGTGGAAGATGGACCGCACCCTCTGGCAGCATCAAGGCTTTTGATCAATTTCTTGACCTTCCACATCTGAATGTTTTGCTCTGCGACATCTTGTGCCTGACTCATGGTGACGATAGCTCAAAGTTGAATCTGCAGTTGTAGCGTAGAGAGATCCCTGACCGCC
>Ga0307517_10001019_pt1 | contig 47573 bp, 55 predicted proteins | sample 23_EM_MG_FD_194515 | JGI IMG/M metagenome (GOLD analysis project Ga0307517, IMG submission 194515) | Populus trichocarpa ectomycorrhiza microbial communities from riparian zone in the Pacific Northwest, United States - 23_EM | ecosystem: Host-associated > Plants > Roots > Unclassified | place...
ATGAGTCTCATCGCCTTGAGATGACTGGTAAGAAGGCTCTCCCGTTCACTTGAGAACGATCCAGCAAGGTGATAGGCGACGCCGATGTACGCGATAAAGCTAGCAGGACATCGACGACGTTTCTATGCCATTGAAAACCAGTGAACATACAATCCAAGCACGAGGATGTTGCGCAGACCGCAGATAAAGCTCAGGCGGTTCTCCAACTGAGCCTGCTTGTTGGTCTTGTTACTGAAGGGCCATTCTAAAGGGGTGGGGGCTGGGGCTCCAGTCCTTAGTTCGATAATAGCCTGTGTGGTCATCAGTATACACCCAAGCCGAACCTGACGTTTCACGTCACCTGGTCGACCGCCCATTGAAGTGGCAGTACATACAACTCGTAATCACTGGTGTGTCGTATCACATTGATGTAGCCAAACCCTCCATTCCCGAGGATTGTGTAGTTAATAGGGCGGGTGTCGCTCGGACCGGAAGGCAGGTACTCGAAAGATAGCCCAGCGAAACATTCCGAGAATGAGTTAAAGTTCTGCGGGCATCGATCAGGAATGTCGTCTATCGTTTCGACCTTGGAGATGCCGGCGAGTTGTTTGCTGTTGGGCCCTTGGGTGATGTAAGTGATAATGTCATCTGCACTTGGGGCGCCCGTTCCGCCAGTATTGTCTGCCCAGACCAGCCTCAAAGAGCCATCGAAACGACCTCTAAAGTCGCGAACGGCGACTGGATCTGCGATACCAAACTTGATGTTGCAGGTTGAGTAAAAGAAACACGGAAAAAGAGGGAAAACCCTACGTTGTTCCTCTTGACGAAGAAACCTTGCGCAAACGAAAGAAAGGCCGCGAACGCGACGGGTAGAATGAAGCATCGAAAAAGATTTAGCTTTGTTTTCGGACAGGGAGGCGTGTCAGACCATGGAGAAGTGCGGGAGTGATCAGGAGACTCACAATAGGATGTTTACCAAAGACGATCCAGTTCTTCCAGAATAGAGCACGGAATTGACGGAAGAATAGGGAAGCCATGGTGATGCAGGAGTTTGGATACCTCGAGTAGATGAGGTATCTAAACCCCCCGCGATCGCGTCTACTGCGGCGAGGATCCCGTTCGCGAAACGGCCAGCGAAACGGCCGTGATCAGAGATGCCGACTAAGCCCACACGAGGTTGGGCTTGGAAGTGCTTAGGAAAATCACCCAGCCATTACCGAAGCCTCGGACGCGCCTCCGAGGGAGAATGAAAAGATGATCGTGATGTGAATTGTACAGTGATCATCTAAAAGATTGTCGCTCGACAAAACCCTCCCCTTACTTACGTAAGGAGTTAGGGATTTAATACACACAGGCGGTGACCATGTGGAACCTGTCCCGTTGACGGGCAACCCCCGGTGCTTGATAAGATGGGATATAAGTGAGCCGAACTTTGGCGGACTCAGTACCTTCACATACTGTCGCAGAAAATCGTCGCCACACGTCGCCGATTTTCTCAAAAGCCGTGAAAGCGCGCCGAATCTCGTAAAATCGCAACCGAGTGTCTTGAAATAACTCGCGGATATTCGTACTGTCAAGTAATGAGGATAATGTTTGAAATTCGAGGTATGAATGGTTTGTACAGACGTGATATTACGAAGAGCACATGCACTGGGCAAAAGCCCGAAGGGCTTGCGGGCCGAGGGAAGTGAGATCCCGGTGACTCTGGGGGCAGCTATATTACCCGCGGGTCAGGAGATCTAGAAACGCACGAATCAACTGTGGCTTAATATCCATATTTCAACCGCAGAGATCTTGGCCGTAGAAAGAGGAATGTGCCTCCGACGTTTGGTTGTACCTTTGAAACCGTTGAGATTGGTTTGAACATTTATTACTCGGGGCTGATCTGGGGCCTCTGCCGCGTCTCTGCAGCTCATCGCGATTCTGTTTTGTCTTCTCGCTACTGCCCAGTAGAGCACGAGGGTTCGCAGGTCGCATTCGTTCGCTTCGTACCATTCCAGGTTAATCCATAACTCTGCGAGTGCGAAGCTGTGTGCCTCCGGACACCGGCCTAGTTGGTTGCGGGGATCGAATTGCGCATAGCCGCTACGATTTTGTTGCCGGGATAGTTCGCCGTCGGTTGCGATCCGGGAAGCACTGGGTAACCCGATCGGCCGCAAACCGAGGCCCATAGCGGTGCCGCCTGCGGTGGTCGGGGTTGTCCCACTCGCCTCCCTGCCAAGTTTCGCGGCTCCGTATATTCCCTGGTTTTAATCTTTCCGATGGCGGGATGGTTTGGGGTGTGTAGAATTCGGTCTGTTACAGCCAAATCGAGATCGAAGTCGGGGAAAATAGCTTTCTTCGAGGGAAGTGGATTACTATCCTGGGTAGGAGGAGGAAGGGGGGGCTGGGGAGTAGTCAGAATGGACTAGGTAGGAGTTGGCGTGGGTTGGGAACGGGTTGTGTCTCTTCGAGCAGGGCCCGGGTCCCATTGCTCCACGCTGTCCGGAGTTTGGTGACGGCGTCTTCTGCTAAGCACTAGAAGCGTTCCGCGACCTTCTGCTCAAGTCGGTTGACCGTGTCTGAATTCCAGTCCGGGGCTGCATGATCCGCCGATTTCGGCTATTGGTTGTGACGCGCGAGTGAGGTTCTGTCTGCTGTGAACAATAGTATTTGGATGAGGAGACGATGAAGAGAAAGAAGGAAGAAACGAAGAAAGGGGAGGTAAGGAAAGGAGGGGAAAGAAAACTGGGACCCGGAACGGCGGAGGGGTGTACGGAGCGCGAGGAGGTCCGGAGGAGAGGAACGCAATGCCGGATCACATTTCGTGTCGCAAACTCTTTGCTCTATTTGTTCCTCCCTTCACCGAGACCATCACCCCGTCCAGCACCAGCGCCATACACCTACGTCATTTGAGAAGTCTCACTTTGTTTCCGGTGTCGCTACCCGCCGCTTCTATGTCAACGAGTTACATTTTAAAACAAAACACCAAACGGGAGCCGCAGGCTACAGAGAGACAAAATCACCGGTACTCGGGTATATACAAAACTGTAAGTCGTTCTGGTATTTATTGCGAATAGAACCGCCCAATTCCTGGGCTAACACCCAGGATATCGCCGAATGAACGTGCGATAGGGGAAGTACCCCCCGAAGCTTCCGCCTTGATGGCGAGAAGGGTCTCATAAGCCATGGCAAACATGAACTTGTCACTGAGCCCTCCATTGACACCTGCGGCAATGGAAGCCTTCAGTTTGGTAACCAAACGGGGATCGAGAGCGAGGAGTGTCCCGACTTCATTGGGACCCGGGTTCGACACAAAATCATTCCGCAGCTCCTCAATCCGTCGAGCGTCCGCCAGCTTGTCCGTCGACTTCTTGGCCTTGCTCCATACCACTGTACGTCTGCCAGATCTGCTCCCCCAATAAGCACACCATTCACGCCGAACCTTTTCGACGTGCTTCTCCAACTTTATGAGTTCGTCACGGATAGGTTGATTCCGATGCCCTATTCGTTCTATTGCACGAGCAATAGGACCTGTCAGGTCTGGATCCCCCTCATTGTAGCCAACAACCTTTCTCCGACTCTCCTCATATTTCTTGAGTTGCTGATTTCGAATATCCTCCCCTTTCCTCATGAGCACATTAAGGATGAAGTGATTAGAAGCAGGACGGAGTGCCATCCGGTTCTCAACGTGGTTTCCACCCTTCTTCATGCAATCTGGGAGTGGGTAGTCCCAGGTCTTTTGGTCCTCCCTGAACCTGTGCATATTAACATGGAGGCCAGATTTCCCAGAGTCCAAACATGTTGTGAACCTGGGCACTAGTCAGAAAAGATATGATAAGGGATGAGTTTCCATACATATAGGCAAGGCGGATTGTGGTTGAGTGGTCATATCCAAGATGATATGCTGAATTGTCATGGAATCTTGAGTATGTCCCAACATGAGCTTTGCTGAGGCCAGAGAGGAGGGTGGTTCGGATCTCAGCAGCAAGCTGGTCCTCAGACTTTCCCATGTGCCGCTTGCAGAAATCCAGTACAGTTTCAACATCCCTCTCAAAGTACTCCTGAAGGAATCCAGTTGGTGGTGGACTGGAGGGAGGGGGTTTAAAGGATGAGACTATATCATTCATCCAGGTTATCCTTGCAGTATCTGGGAAATATGTCAGTTCTTCTCAATTACCAATTGTGGGAGAGCTTTACCCCCATCATAATCTGGAATTTTTTGAGAAAAAAACACCACAAATAACCAAGAGATGTCTCACCTCCACCAGCAAGCTTGCTTGCAAAGGAAACCTCCCCTCTTATAGAACATATGATCACATTTTTGTAGTTCTGGAAGATTTCATGGTACTTGTCAACTGCTACAACCAGTTGGACATCAGATGGCAGCCTTGTAGGATTTCTGTTGATCTGGGTGGGGGTCAGTGTTTTGGTAAAACTCTAGGCACAAATTAGTAACATACAAGGACAGGGCCAACAAGTAAGTTTTGGAAGGGGTCCAGGAGGGGATCAGGTTTGATACACCTGTTGGCATGGAAGTATATCTCATCTGGCTCAAGAATGCCAAATGGATCTATAAAATATAGGCTGAATACCAATGCCACTAAGATATCTGGTATGGAGTGCTCACCAGGGACAATAAAAGCTTCTAGGCTCTCAAGTGTGGGGATGTGAAATGAGAGGATATAAGATGAGATGTGGTTCTTAACCATCTGCTCCAGATCTTCCCACAAAACCCTTGAGGTTAGTGGGTGGAAACCTGCAGCAATCATCTCAAAAATTTTCTCCACAAGTGCTGTTGGTTCTCCAGAGAATTTGGTGCGACCAGTAGTCTGTAGTGGATCACAACCACCTTGGAGCTCCTCTGAACTTAACTCTATCTTTTTTGGCCTCCCATGCCCCAGTGCACGACCCAAGCCAGCCAATTCCCTCCCTAGCCTAATACCAGAAAGCCCACCCAGCTGTGAAACTGTATAAAGAAGAGACTTCATTGCAGTTTCACCTTCCCAAGTGGTGAGCTTCTGAAAGTCTGATTTGATGCCATCTTCCATGAGCTTCTCAAAGACCCAATTTGGGACTCCATTATGTGAGAGGTTCACAATGGTTTGCATATTTAGGCGGGTAGGGCAGGTGAGGTGGGCAGGAGCAACAAGATCAAAGATGAGGTGAGCCCTGGAGGTGTTTGGAGACTTTAGATCTAGGTTGATCTTATTCTGGGATTCACGAATCCAGATCTTTGGCTCCTCTAGTTGATTGGTTTGGTGTTCAGGATGGAGAATCCAAATACCCTTAGCACCAGCAATACGACCCTGGACTGTACAGCAAAAGTTATCCCAGTGAGCCTGCCTGGCAATCAATGCAAGCGCAGCACGATTCATATAGCCACACCCATCAGTAAGGATCTCCTCTGGTGTGGCCTTGCCATTTCTAGGATCATAACTGAGTGCATCTATGTCATGTTGTCAAAGGAAAGTTTAGATTCAAGGAATTCAAGTATGACTTACAGTCATCATCAATCAGAGTGATGTTGTGTGGCTTGAACTCCACAACTGGAACTGAGGGTGAGAGGCCAAGGTCAAACCTTGCAGCCCACTTCTGTATTGCCTGACATATCAGATGATCAATCCTGTGAATAGTGCATATTCACAAGTGAAACAAACCTGTTTCCCATTTCTACCCATTGGATTGTGCCAATCAATGATCTCCTGAAATGCCTTCCTCTTGTTGTCCCCCTCCTTTTGCTGTGCTTGTCTCTCATAATCTTCCTTGACCTCAACAAGGTAGACTTTTCCCTCCTTTGACTTCAATGTTACAAAAACCCTTCCGCAGAGAATGAACTTCTGGTTTAAGAATTGCTTCACCCCATGCTCGTCTTTGAACAAGAGGCTTTCCGCAACCCCCAAGTAGAGGATCCGCCGTGAACCCAGGAACCTTGCAATGCGAGCTGAATCCCGTCGGTACTCCATGGCTTCAAGTTGTATCATGAATTTGCCGGCATGCCCATCGGGAACTAACCGGGCATTCTGCAAGACCCGCCCACCATACCAGTCTGGGAAACAGTCTGTCGCAGGAAAATGTGCCCAGTCACCATAGAGGCCAAGTGATCGTTGACAATCATCCTCCTCTGTGATCGAGATCTGTTCCCGGTCAAGCTCCTCCCTGTGCAAAACCCGCTAAGCCCATGCATAAGCGGAATGGAGGAATGACACATACCAGACCCTGAGTTCCTTCTGAACTACTGATGTGCCCTTCATCACGGCAAAGACCCTCCCTGCTGATGATGCGTTCGTACCCTGGAGCTCCCCTAGCTTTTCCAGCGATACGTCAGACCACTCCCACCATCCACGTGTCTTCCCCCTCGCAAGTTCATATTGGACTCCCCAGCAGATGCCCAACTCATCCATCTTCCTCTGAATCGGCTCGGAGTGCGCAATAATGTGGACACCACCGGGGACACGGCAATTGGAACCTGAGGCGAGGGCGTTCCCCGTCTAAGCCACAGGTGATGAGAAAAAAGTTTCTTTGGACACTGTAGGTGATATAGATCGCACCGGTAATGAGGGCGGATTAGAGGACCCCATGTGAAAAGCGGAGGTGAAGAATTCATCCTCTGAGTCTGTGGCGGGGGCGATCAAAGGGCGATCATCGGAACGCTGCCTGGGCTCAGTGATTGAGCGTCTAAACCCCGGATTGGGTATAGTAGACCGTTTGTTGGAACAGTCGCCGCCTCCCCAGGTTAGCTGTCGACGAAGTGGCTTTGAAGAGGAGCCACGAGCAACACGGGAGGAGCTGGACATTCTAGTTGAAGCGCTCAGCACTGCAGATGATTGCCTGTTAGCCACAGTGAATCACGGTCCAATGCCGCACACGCACTCTCTTGTACTGTGGGCGGTTGTCAGCCACAATTCGTCTAGACAGTGACTAGCGACCTTACCTTCTTCCTCTTCGCTGTCGGTGACGACAGAGGCGAAGTAGTCGCCCCCCGGCTTCGTGGGCGATACGGGGCGTTCGGATTTTTTTCCTGGTGAAAATCTAGGTCTCTTCACGGGGGAAGTGGGTGTCTTCAGTATTTCCGGCACCGTGTTTCTTTGGGGCGAGCGAGGTCGTTTGAATCGGTTTTGTGGGGAAGTATATGTTGACGCTGGTCCAGCATCGTCCATTTCTATGGAACCATCGGTGGCATCCTTGTATGAGCTCGCAAGCTGGACAGGGAACTTGAAGGTGACTTGAACGTTCGTGTAGAGTAGATCTCAATCGGACGTACCGAGTGCCCAGGAAACATCTGTTTGTAACGCGGGACCTCCGTGGGGACTCCTCGTGGGGGTCCAGGAAGCGATCGTGAAAGGCCAACGTTCAATGGTTCACGTTTAGTCCTTCAGGCCTTCAGGAATCGTGGCGGGCGAAGGAGAAGTGTAGAAGTGGGATATGGCGTTAGCTTGATGATCGTGCGGTCGTTGTTCAGCGCGATCGGATTCACGGCACTGGTCACGGTGATACGCCCCGCCTCAGTCTACCTCCGTTTTGTAATGATGCGCAATTGTAAGCTTTCCAACTACCTTCAAAGCCATACCCCTCTCTTTATCTACGAAACAGTGGGGCTCGGCCAGCGAGCCGCATCGACTCTTCAGTGTACGTGGCGGGCGCCAGACCGAGACAGGTTCCTCCTACCCGGGATACCTAACCTCGGTTGCATACAGCTTGAACAATTCTATTGTTTACTCGAGGGAACTTTGTCAATATAATTACGAGGAAAGAAATTTCATGGGCATGGCATTGAGGGAGCCACGAAAGGAAACGTTTAGGAAAAAAATATGCACAAACAAAAGTCGTGTGGTAAAAGGAGGGCGGTACATCATAAAAAACATTGCCGACACGATACCTCAACCAGAGAAGGAAAGGCGAACACAGAAAACATGCGCATTAGGTTCGGTTTGATAGATGCAAGGGCAAGGAGCGGTTGATAACTGAAAACATCACGAGGGGTGAACAATGAATAAACGGTCGATTTGTGACCGAGGCACATAGTCGGCAGCGGGTCATGGGCGTTGCGGTGAAAAGATGGAGAGCACTTTTTCCGCTCCCTTGAGTTTCTTCTTCTTCTTCCTTTCGTTCGGGGGCGATTGAGGGATGGGTGGGCGGGGGGGAGACTCTCCAAGAACACCTGGCCGTGTCGTGTCGTCGTTCGGTGAGAACTCCGATTCACTGGGAGAAGTCATCGACATCGCAGACTGTTTGGACTTGAGGGACGGAGACGCAGTATTAGTTGCAGAGGACTGATTGAGACCCCTGCTGGAAGTCCCTGCACTCGAAAAGCCCATAGAACTCGAGTGAGTCAGACTGCGTTGTTTGTTTGTTCCGCTGGTATGGGAGGAAAATGAGGTAGGTGGCGCCTTCTGGGTATTCTTCTTGTTCCGGAAGGATAGTTGTGCGCGACCCCTGTTCTGCTTCTCCGATGGTGATGGTGATACAGCATCCGTGCCGGACGCCTTGGACATCCCTGAAACCGTACGGTTCCCATGGCGGGATGGCGTCGACTTCCGGAAGACGGCCAACTTGTACCTGTCGACGACACCGCGAGCAAAAAGACTTGTTCCTTTCGATCCATTCCGCTCTTCGTCCACGTTGGCTTCGACGAAATCCCATTCATCCTCTTCTTCGCGTTCCGTGAGTTCGCCGATGCCGTCTCCGAGATGCTTATCAAGCGCCGCGATACCGGACTTCTCTTTCCGTTTGCTGGTGTGCTTCGATGGCCGAGGGGCGGTGGGAGACTTGGGTGGGATTGGCGGTTTTCCAGATTTCGAAGAGGCATCACTCCTGAAGGAATCGATACTTGGACGAGGTACCTCTGCAGAGGGTCGCCTTGTGGGGACTGATGGTTCAGTGGTCTCGATGGCGTCGGCTGGCTGCGTGGGTTTGGTAATAGGTTTTACTTCTTCCGTAGGAACCTCTGCCGGTAGTGTTGCAGTTCGGGCCTCTGGGGTTCTCGGCTCAGCCTCACGCTCCTCCTCGGTCTCGGTCTCCACAGCTTGATCTTCCGTGTCGGCCAAAGCGCTGTCCTGGTCCTTAATGTCCTCGGACATGGGGCTCTTCAGAACGGAAGTATCCTCCTCTTCGTCCTCTTCGTATTCGTCCTCCTCATCACCGAGATCGGAGTTCTCCTCATCGTCATCGATAACGACAGAGTGACGCCCTTTGAACGAGTAACCGTCGAACACATCCATCTCAGCTTCTTGGGCATGAACGGAAGGGCTGCGAGATTGAGACGGGGTAGCGACGGAGTCTTCACCTTCCGTACGGTCTGTATCAGTGTGCTGGTCTTGATCGGTATCCGTCTGTTCTTCTCCATCCTCCGCGTCCTTCACCACTGGCTCCATATCTAAGAATGTTTCGTCAAAGTTCTGTGTATCTCCGGCATTCGATGGATCGATCGGTGGGATATATGGGGCTGTTTGGAATGCTCAGTCGATATAGATGCCGTAGAACGGCAACCCACTTACGAATATATCGCTTGTAGTATACATGGGACCAGTCGCTGCCGGGTAGTGTGTAAGCCAATCAAACCCCTGGGAGCATAGTCAGAGACTCACATCATTGAGAAATAAGGGTGGCGTTTGATTCTAGGTTCCTTGATTCTCAGGGCGGGGTTCCTTTGAAGGAGCTACCGTTCCGATATCAGTGGCCTGGACGCAGTGCAAAGTAACAGATAATACTTACGCCACGGATTAAACTCTTGGTATCCTGATCCATCGAGCGGTCTTCAGGGAACTGAAGTTCATCCTGGAGTACCCTCAAATACATGTCGGAGTGATTGTTGGCCCAGAAGGGGGTCTACACAAATGGTCAGCAAATGGCGCTTTTTAGAGAAGTGGAGATAGTCCGCACAATGCCAGTCAACATCTCATACAACATCGTTCCGAAACTCCACCAGTCTACTTCGAAACTGTAAGGGAGCCCCTGGATGACCTCAGGGGCGAGGTATTCGGCCGTGCCACAAAACGTGCTTGTCATCTCCGTTCCAACGTTGGGGACTGAAGTTGACATGTCTTTATCCAGGGTTGGAGACGAGGGAACACCGTTGGCAAAGAACTCTCCACGAGTACCATTTGGAGTCGAAGGGGCAGTAATGGGGTTGGATCGACGAGGGAACTCCTTCGAGAGACCGAAATCCGTCAGAACGATATGCCCATCGGAACCGATGAGCACGTTCTCCGGCTTAAGATCTCGGTAGATGACACCATTCTTGTGAAGGCCTTCGACGCCCTCGACAATCTCGGCGGCGTAGAAGCGGGCTCTATCGCGACCCAGCCTGCCCCAACGAGCCAGCTGGGTGGCTAAATCACCGCCAGGATGGAAGTCCATGACCAGAAAGAGGTGGTCGCGGTCGTGGAAACTCCACCAAAGCTTCACAACGAATGGATCCTTTCCCTCAGCGGCCATCCGCTTCAGTACAGCCTGTTCGGTCAAGGTATGCTGCAGCTCCTGGTGAGCCAACACGTGCCTCTTCGTTATCGCTTTCAGCGCGAACAGGTCCGAACTAGGCTTATGTCGGACAAGCAACACCTTGCCTGCACATCCCTTGCCAAGCACCCTCATCATCTCGAAGTCATCGATCGCCACCTTCTTTGACCGCTTCTTGAGTTCCCGGTTTGGATCGACTGAGTGTGCCCGCTTCTTCCGCCCGGTCCGTGAGCCCTTGTCATATTTCTTCGACTCGGATAGGACGGAGGACTCATCATCTTCCGTGGTTTCCGAGGTCTGCGATAATGTACCTCCCCGACCATTCAGTGGTGACGCCATAAAGTTCCTATTCCGTGTTGTAGGATCAGCTGATTGCGATCGAGGGATTCTTGTCGTGTGCGTTTCGGTAGTGACAGGTGTTGCATCGTCGTCATCCTTGGAGTTGGTAATCGAAACCCCGTTCATCGGCTCTTCAGGACCTTCCTTTGGTTTTGACACCTCGGCAGTGACCTTCTCAGGGATTTTCTGTCCCTTTGGAATCTCCCCGGTCACCTTCGGCGAAAGTGGAACTTGTTCCTTCACAGGTTCCTTGACAGCTTCCGTCACCGGGGATGGTTCCAGCATTAGTGGGGATGAATTGCCCGTAGAAACGATGACGGTATCCCCGTCGTCCTTGCTGACACTAGTCGAAATGGATATAGGGCCGGGAATGTCGGTAGAGGGGCGTTTGAGGTGAGCAGCAAGGTCGGACCTTACTCGCTTGATAGCACGCTCGACACGGACACTTTCCAAGTCATCGGTCCTCACACGAACAAACCGTCTCCAGACCCTAGTTTGTCGGTGTATCTGATCGTTCGCGATGCTTGTCAGATATGCGGCGAGGCTGGTGATGGTGGGGTTATTCGGGGGGACGAGAGTTGAGGTATCGGTGTCGGACATGACTTGGCTGAACGGATCGTTTAACTCGTTGGAGGGGGAAGAAACAGAAGACGGGAGGTTGGAGGTGCCATTCGTCGGGGATGCCACGGAGTTATTCGCGACGTTGTGTGTCGTAGTTGAAATCGACGCCTGCCGTAACCCGTGACCACCCAGCTTGGCAGGGGACAGCTTGACACTAGGCGAGGCCAGACGAGAAAGGGTGTTGAGAAACGCAGACTTCCTTTTCGGCGGCATGGGCATAGATAAAAGAGCGGCAGGAAGCGCGGGTTTTTTGACTTGGGGATGGGCATCGTGCAGTTTCTCGTCTAGTTCCACAAGCTCGAAGGCGGTGCGGATGAGCGTCAGATTATGGGTAGGGGCTAATAAACGAGGCTACTCGTCAAAACACATGGATCCAACGAGTGCACGAGGACGAACTTTTAATGTAGAGGGTAAAAGATTGAGCATCATTGGGGGTTTCGGCAACGCTGACGCTCCATGGGCCGTCTTGGCCTTCGAATATGTGCCTCCGCTGGGTCGGAAGAGACTGAGGGGTGTTTCTACTCCTGATCATGGTGGATGTGAGCTAAAACGGGCGTGCAGGGCTTGAGTAGCTCGACTTTGAGTAGATCGACGGGGAGGACGATGCTGCGGACACCACTTGGGAAAGACGTGCGGGATTATAGGGACCAAAGTCCACTGTGAGGGCCAAGGGGAGGACCCGGGAGGGCGGTGACCTTTGCTGGCAGGACCAAGAGCGGGCAAGGAAAAGGACGGGATTGAGCGAGTGTCGGCAAGCAAAAGCTTCTGGAGCGGCGTGTTTACCACGAGTTGTCCAAGTCACTATAACGTCAGGCGTCGGAGCGATCCAGAACCGATCCTTGGCTGCCGCTCGGTTCAATATCTCCAAGAGTTGTTCGGATTGTTCGGTGGGGTGTGCGGGGGGTGTTTTACACGCGGATGGCGCAGATGATGTCGGTCAAGGAAAGGGTCGTGGTCACTCAAGGGTCCTAGCAGACGATGACTTGTGATCTCGCTCGCATTCTCAAATTTGGGCGCGGGTGGTCATAGAGACCGCCACGCAAGCTATGTATCATAGCACAGTACAGTAAATCATGCTCATCGCCTCGGTCGATGGCGATCACGAACCATACTTAACTGCTTGGACCAGGTCTAAGGGCAAACAGCGCTTCGCCACCACAACCCGACAGGTTGGGGACCGAGATCATCAACAGGCTTATCTTGGCCCGTCCTTCTGCATTGAGTGATCCCGCGAAAGAGCAGTTGAGGTGGAACACGGACTGGTTGGGAGTTCTCTCAGAATAGTTCACACTCCGCTAGTGACGAAGCTCTCAAGGAGAGTGCGAACATTCCTCCCAATATTATCTATGTCGTAGCCCCTACCGCGCCAAAGGCACGTCGAAAAGTCAGAAACAGTCCCTTCTCCGTGTAGACTGGAAGGACAAGAACTCACCCCTCCAAGACGAAAAGAGTAGGTTTTGATAATCCTCGAATGATACGCCCAATTTCCGCATAGCATGCCGTTGTTAGCTTGAAGCCCCCGATGGGGTCGCTCTCGAACGTGTCGACTCCCAGGCTTTGAGATCAGTCATCGTAATCGGCCCATCATCGAGATGACGTCGTGTACGTACCTGACTATCAAATACGCGGGATTAAATTCGTCGATAACTTTTGCACCTTTCCTGAGGTCGCCACAGTAGGGGCCATCTTCGGTACCGGGAGGGAACGGGAAGTTGTGATTGAATCCCTCTCCAGGACCATCGCCTCTCTCTTCCCGGGATCCCGTGAAGTCTGAAAAGATGAGCGGTCAGCGTGGGGTTTGTGCTGATCAATCTGGATCGAAGCAAACAGGGATAGTCCAGTTCCGCGTGGAGTGAAACATATGTTACGCTCAAGTCCGAATAGAATATCTCTTGGGCTATGCATTCTCCCATCAGTTCCAGCGGCCAGGGTTCGGTAAAACAATTGGAGGACTGACTCCCGTTCCCGTGGTGATAGTCAATGTCCAATATGGCGATTTTAGAGCGCGTCAAACCACCAGATTCTCCTTGTAGGTACCTTGCTGCGATCGCAACGTTGTTAAAGTAGCAGTAACCTCCTGAAATGGAGGTACCGGCGTGGTGTCCTGGTGGCCGACTGGGAGGTCACTGAATAGGGTGGGGACCCGATGGACAGTCACACTTACGAGAGAGCAAATACGGATTCTCCACTACTTAGGAGCTCCTTTGCCGCGGTAAGAGTGACTGTGGCGGAGGCCAACACGGAAGTGTACGTATCTACGGAAATTTTAGCAACACAATTTTACGCGTAAAAACAAAGAACGCAGCGAACCGGCAGTGATTGGACAGCTAAGGTCGAAGCAGTAGTAACCTACCCCGCACCCGGGTGAGAAAGCACATAGCCGTCAGCGGGAGATATGAGCTCACCCGCTTTACCGATCAGAGTTCGAGGCGGACGGTCGACGGTGAAGTGAGGAGCGAACTTGGGGTTAGGGAAGGTCTCTGGGAAGAATGAATCCTGAAGCCGATGAGTTGGGATTGCCATCGGAACAACCCTAAGATCTGTCTGCACCTTGGGATCGCCCCCGTCCTCCACCCAGAGTTGAAACGCGGTCTCTAGGTACTCGACATAATCCTCGGAGTGGACTTGCAAAGCGTGTTTCTTAGTATCGATTGAGTGGTCTGCATTTTCGATCCGAAAAACCGTATTTTCCTCGAGAGCTTGACGGATCTGCAAGAGACGTTTTGGAGCCTCGTAGTAAGGATGTAATTTTCCAGATATAATCTCATATGCCGGATCGTGGAGTAAACATTCTTCGTCGAAGAATGTCTTCATCGTAGGGGGACTTAGATAACTATCCACCCGAGCGATGGATGATATGGAACGATGCTGAAGGGTTTTGATCACTGAGGGCCAGGCGTCGGACGACTTGTCGTGATCCGTCGGAGAATCGGGGACGAATTTGCCTCCGTCCTGGGTGGAGGTCCGGATCCACCAGGGATTGAGAGTCTTTCGGGTTCTGGAGTTACGACTCGGAAGTTATGTGGAACGAGATTTGTCCGACCTACCCTAGTACTTCCTGGCATGCCAGGATATTCATCCCACCCAACCCCGTTTCGTCAGCCACCATGCATCGACCCCCAACACCGGCTGCCCAGCACGGCGATCCTCTACAGCCCCAGGCTCCCGGCCACCGACGAGAGAATAGGTCTTGTTGACTCCCGAGAATCCCTCTCTACTCTGGAAAATCTGCCAGGTACACCTGTCTTGTAAACGGTTGATCGCCCTCTTCCTCAAAGTCATCCGAGTAGTCAGCCGCAATCAAGAGCCTCCCAGTCCGTTCGTCCGGGTCTGCCTGTTTCACATAGATACGGATGTCGCGATAAGAACTCGCTATCCGCGTATGCAACTCTCTCTTCGTATCCCCTTCACCCAGCAAGGACGTTTTGGACGTAAGAAACTCCCTGGGTTGAGTCTTGTAGGACAACACCTTCTTGCCCTTCAACGTAACCCGGTCTTCGAGGTCACAAGCTCAGTCACTACCGACGGTAACACACGGTTCTCCCTATGTCGTGATCTGTGACCACAAAAAAAGACGGGATTCGTCAAGTACAAAGTCAACTCTCTCCGTGAACCGAGGACTGTGGACGTAGAGTGTAGGGTTTGGCGACCCCACATCGCAAAGTCTCCCCCGACACCAGGGAGTAAGGCTAGGGGTGTTGTGAGGATGTCACGTAGGTACTTCCACAGAACTACCGGTCATCATCATCGTTAAGCTGAGGACTTGTTGAACTCCAGACGGGAACAGCGGTTCCCCTCCGCCACCAATCTTGTAGATCACTAGTATGGTATGGTATCCTATTACAAAGGAGGGATTCTGACGTGCGGTACTGCTGCAGCGGTACCGTGGACCGCCGTGTTTGGATCGCCTCTGCGACGTGCGTTCGAGGCGCGACTCCCGAACGTGGACCTATTACCAATGCAAGGGCTCCTCCCTCTCGCGATTATCGTCAAGTGAACCAAAGTGCTGCCCTCCGTCATTTGCCGCCTTGCGCCTGCGATGGTCCGCGCCATGTGTCGTGGTGCACATTATGTATTACGGCCTCTGAGAGCCGGATCCCTCTTGGAGGGTATTCTGTATTAAATCTACGTCTATGTATTATACCATGAATGCATATCGTTTGGCTCAACGGGGGATAACCTGCCCCTGGTGTCGTAATTTTACCTAATTGGATGGATCGCGTGGAGGAACGAGAGAAGGAATGTGAGGGAGCCCGAGGCCGGTGGGGCGGAGCACGGAAGAAATGTTCCTCCAGTTCTCCACCGGACTATTCATGAGGGCTTTGAGGTATGTTGTTGCTTCGATTGCCTGCGCGGCAGTCTGGATCCAGCAGTTGGTCAGTCCATGATATGAACCCAAAGTCATTCAGAACACATACGCGTGCCGCCAGTTCGTGTCGCCCGGCCATGGCATTATGTGGGTCGAGCATCTCTTGTTCCCATGGGGTGAGCATGAGAGAGATTTTTGTGTCGTTCGCGAATATCGCGTGAATGGGGTTCAGGAATAAGTCGACACCGTTCGGACGGTCGATCTCGTCCAAGAGATGTCGTTTGTCGATTCGAGAGAGTATTAGATACTTGTGTGGCATATAGGCTTCTGCATGGGCGAAATTCTTGTCGTAAGAGGGGTGTTCGGTGTCGAGGCCGAGCTCGATGTGTATAAATCGCGCCTCGATGGACGATATACAATCATGAAGAGCGTCTGGATGAGGATAAAACAGCAGCTCGTCCTGTTCTACGGTTTGAAGGAATGTTTTGCAAACTGTGCGAAGAAGGTAGCTCAGAGCTACGGCAGGCAATAGTATGTGCGATGACTTAACTTACGAGGGAACGTGGTATCAAAATCGCGGGTAACCGAAGGGATCCACCCTTTGTGAGCGTAGACAGGAGTCTGAGTTGCGATTAGTATTACGCCCCAAGATCGAGATGGTTCGTGAGACTCACAAGGACAGGATGGGTTCTCATTACGACGAAGCTGCTTCTGGGTACGAGTTCATCGGTAATGACGCATCGGGATCCGTAGAGGGTGGCCAAGAGACGATCATCGTCCATGGACCACCATTGTCTCAAAGGGATGTCCTCGACGCGTCCCGATACGATAGTCCCCAGCTCGCAGGACTCGTACTCAGTGGAAATAAACCCGCTGGATTCGAGCTCGCTAGACTCAAGCTCGACAGATCTACACTCGGTGGAACCCGGTTCAACAGGCTCCATCCCGGTGAATTCGGATTTGGAGGAGGATCCCAACTCCGTGGATCTAACCTCGGAAGAGTCCAGCTCCAAATCGCCAGCATTGCAGCAAAAGAGAAACAGATCGATTCCCATAGTTTCGGGCGTTAAGGAGTGGGGGTAAAAGACGCCGTATCCACCACGCCCCATCCTACGGATTTATAGAGAATGTCGGGAGTGGCAAATCAAACGCGTGTTGTAGCCACTCTCCATGGTGGCAGTGGAATCCGTGGATCTGGTTCTTTGTTGCCCAGTTGGCGGTGATTAAGTATCGCGAGTGAACCGTGTCAATCATGGCTGCTTACACGACCCTTTCGTATCAACATGGGGACGAAGTGCCCTGGAATATCACACAGGGGGTCTGGGACCGAGTATTCGGTGCATATCGACATGCTGTCGATGAAGGGACACGTTGTCACAAGCGATGTCTGGGACCCCTTTCGGACGAGATACGTCCGCCACACTGGCCGGCATCCTGGTAGAACAACGGCCACGTGCCTGAGCCACTCCGAGGGATTATTTTATGGGAACGTTATCCATTGGCCCAGAGCGCACCGAGTCGCCGTTCGTAACGCGTAACTATTTCGATGCCCCGCATGGTGGAGGACGCGTCGAGAGTATCATGACTGGGTGGTTTGTATGATCTGATCATAGAGGCGGCCCGACACGGTGTTGAACTGTGCGAATGTTCAACGTTCAACGTTCAATGTTCAGCGCCAGCGCCCAGCGTTCAACGTTCAACTCGTGGTAGGGCACGGCAATGTCCAAATAGACGCTCTAGTTTTTCAGGCCTTGACGATTGAAAATCCACACGCCGATCGCGAGTGCTACTGTACATGTACATCTACGGAGCCCTTCCTGTATCCGGCGCAGAATAGATTGATATTTGTAATCAAATCACTGGGGCGATAAGGCTTGAGGCAATGGCTTGAAGCGTTGCACGAACTGTGGTCGCAGAGATGCCTTGGATTTCCAGCCTTTGTATTCCTCGACATTCTCCAAAACACCCAACCATACAGCTGCTTCAAGCTGGTCTCTTGTTTCCTGAGATCACCGGTCTGATTAGAATCGCTGAGTCGTTCCGGATAAAATTGCTATCCCACCTTGATCATGGGGTCAGAGTTCTCCATGGGCGAGGTAGTCCACGATTCCACGACACGTCGAAACCTGCCTGTTTCAAAATTCCAGACGACTTCGGGGTCTACAGGCAGGGGAAGGCGTATGGAAGACCTCGAGATATCAGGAAGTTTGCGACCCTTTCGCGCCAGCAGAGTGAATTCCTCGTCTGTTTTCCTGGATCTTTCGATGTTGCGGATCTTCTGTTTCACGTCCTCCCTCGTGATCTCCTTCTTCCCATCCAGCTCCAGATGGAGGTTCTCCAACTCGGTAATATAGCGCATCAGGCAGTCAAGAGTTGGGAAAATCGCCCACTGTTCCGCGACATACCCGTCATGGATTGTTTTGCTCACTGTGGCGTGCTAAATCAGCTGTGCGTGGACCATGCATGGCAAACGAATGGCCACTCACCGTTAAGTGTCTGCCTCCTCAGCCTTGGCACTTTTGTGGTTTTAACCTGTGGGTGGGTTAAAGTCGTGCGTGTTTAGGGGCAATCATATCCCTCACAATAAACCCGAATATAATCGTCTCCGAATCGTCTGTCCGAGTGGGAGGAAAGAGATCGCAGTAAGGTGTCTTTGTCATCGGATGGTAACAGCAGTTGTCGGTAGAACAAGATGGCCTATGGTTCACGGAGTGTAGAGGTAAGGAGGGAAGAGGGGCACCAGAAAGGGTCCGCTTTTTAACTTCAGTCTTCCGTGACCCGCCACGTTGAGTCGGTCTCGGGCACGAACACCAATTCATACCGGGAAGCGCAGTGAGAAATTTGCACGGCCATGAAAGTTCGACAAGGGGCCGTGCCGGTTCATCGAAGTACGGGAAATTGTCCTCCTCGGCTCCGCAGTCCCAAAGGGAGAATGACCGTGGTCATGGTGGGTTACAATCGATATCGATTAGGTTCCGCTAGTGACAGTTCGATCATCCTGTGTTCCGTGACGGCAGTCACGACACTGATTGGCTGCGGTATGGACGGTGCCGGTGAGGCTGCAAGCGTGAGAACGTTCGCGTCTCGGCTCGGGTGGCGCCGGAAGGGCGAGATCAGTATGCTACTTCGGAGGCTACGGATGAGTCGAGTTTTAGAGTAGGTACCCCGTACGGGCCAATGCAACAAGCCGAATCGTTACATGGGAAATCGTTACATGGGAAATCGTAGGAAGGTGTCAGCCCGTGATGGAGGGAGGTCTCTATAGTCATGACAACCGCCAATACATTTTATCCGTGTACCAGGATCTCAAGCCACGGGCCAGTCACCGCCCAATTGATCCTCGGCGGTCTGCGCATATCACAACAGTTGGGCAATCATACGGTCATGAAAATAAAAGACGGCCTTGACTATATCAGGGATCTCACTATACCCCAGGCTCTCTGGGCCGGGAGTCTGTGACATGGCAACATCGGGGAGTTTGGGTTGCTCCCACCTCCATGCTACGCTTGGACCTGCGGCGGAGAAATGTGTCGAATGTGCATCTGAGGTGTCGGGAATCGTGTATCTGCTACGCGCCAATACAGTTAATTTCAACACTTGTTGTAGGGGGTGACGTTGCGAAAGCTTGTTGTCGGTCTCAACGCCGCTGACGACCAACCCCTTTTCGTGTTCCGTATAGAACCTCCCGAGCTCACCGGCGTAGAGGGCGATACGATATAAATGCAGAAATGACCACCTGATCTGGCAAGTTTCGCACAGCTGCCTGCTATTTGAGATACCCGCCAGGTAAAGTTCCGGATATAACCAAGTGATAATTCGCGAGAAGGGCGGAGCAAGAGGCAGGAATGGTCCAAGTTACGGCCTCAAATTACCCGCTCGGCGGACAATGCCACAGCTGCGGGTACAGCACGACGAACGGTGGTCTATACAAGCACCAGAGACATGTATGGCAGGCCTTACACTTGCCATTGGCTCCCAGGATGGCACGTCCTTGGGACGCGACAGTGGCGGGCTGCGGGTTCAGCATTATGTGGTATCTGTGGTCAGAAGCTCGAGAGTGGACGGAAAGGGGGGCTCACTGCCCCATACACATATCACAAGTAACGTATACAATGGACATGGCTACCGTCTCTTAGACCTACTATCTTCCAGTACGGGGGAGGCCCTCCGTTTCCTAAAGCTCTGTGTTAACCGCCGTAGTTACAAAGTGTAAGAATGGCTGGGTGCTTACCGTGATCTCTCCTCTGGTGGCGTATTGTTGTTGACATCCCGTCCACCACCGTAATCCAGCCCATCCACGTTAGCCGTAAGCCCGTCCCTGTCCTTGTATTTATTTTGGTTTCGAGGGCCTGTCGGAACGTTGGGTGGTAGGGGTGACGTCGACCGTATTGTCGTTTGACCCCCTAGAGGTGAACAGTCAGTGAGTTATCCAGCCGGTAATACGATTGTGGTCATATACCTCTCCCCCCACGTTGCTGGAACCCGCCGCGACCACGCGGTCCGAGCGCAACCCCTCTTCCTCTAAAGGAAGGTCCAGTGGGTCCCGTTAGACTCGTAGGGCCTGTAGGAATAGGCCGCACAGGTTGCGGCTGCACTGGTGTGTTTGCTGCGTCCATTCCGGAGAACATTTGCTGTTGCATCTGCTGTTGCATGACAGCCGTAGGATCCTGCCAAGATCATGGTATTAAGGACCAGTATACATACGGGGCGGAAAGTAACGAAGTAGCCCTACCTGCATCGCGAACTCGCCACCGGCCATGCCCATCATCGCAGCCTGATTTCCTGGGAATCCATCTCCCGCAACGTGCTCCTGCGGCATATGACCTGGAACGATGGTATTGTCTTGCATGGGCATTCCCATCTGCATCCCCGACATGTCCGCTGGGTTCATGGCGTTCATCATGTTCATTTGAGGCATGTTCATTCCCATGTCGCCCATCATTGGCATTCCCATTCCTGGATTTTGGGCCATCATCGCCGGGTTGGCACCGTTGTTCATGTAATTTGCTGCACTGGCCATTACGACTGAGCGGATTTCGGGTGGAAGAGCAGTAACTTGTTCTTCGGGCATGCCTGTAAGGTTCTGCAGGATGTCGTTGGTTAATGGAAGCTGGGAGTGTTAGGATGACGCACCAGAATATTCGCCTTGAGGACAGTTGCAAGATCACCAAGCTCCTTTCTCCGGTAACAGTATGCCTCCCAAGAAATCTCGTCAAACCCATAATTGAACCAATCACTGAGATCGGATCCTGGTCTTCGCCATGGCTTGTCATTAAGTGAACTCAAGTCGACTTCGAGAATGGAGCGTCCGTCGAGTGTGCCAATTAGGTTAGGGTCGATATTAGGGTGTGATGGGGGCGCAGTCGCAGGAGGGAGGGTGTTGGGATCCGGTCCTTGAAAGTCTTTCCCTGAAGAATCGGGTCCGGTTGTAACCTTGATTGGTTCCTGCACCGGGGTGGGCTGAACGCTCGGTTGTGTTGGTTGTTGCTGTTGTTGAGGAGGGGGTAGCGCAGGGATGGGAGGTGGAGGCGGAGGTTGAGACGTTGTTGGTCTTCCCCTCTCTCTGGGAGTATATTCTGTGGTGAGAGAGGGCGCTGGTGCCGCTGCTGGGAATATCAACCTACTGAGGTTCAATCGGGGGTGATATTCAACGTACATGGTTGTGGTTTCGGAGGGGGTTGAGACGTGCTGGCGGCACGAGGAAGTCCCTGCCGTGACTGCCGTAAGTCCAGTGACATTGAGGGGTGCTCCATAATGAATTCGACATCCTACAGAACCAGTTGTCAAGAGAAGCAACACGTGGAGGCTGGACGACTTACATCATCACTATCCTCCTCTTCCTCTTCTCCTCCACCATCCGATTCGTGTGCCTCTTCTTCATCGTTTTCGCCGTTTGTACCCCCATTCGTATCCGTGAGGGCCGGGTCACCAGCATCGCCATAAATCGCGTCATCTTCAGAGGTAAATGAGTTTGAAGGTGCTCTGTGTGCATGATAGATCGTTAGTACAAAGCTACCCCCTTGTAGTTGGGCGACTCACATTGCAGGAGCTGCTCACACGCGCACACGGTATAATGAGCAAGGTTGAACCATCATTGGTCAAGCAGGCAGCGAAAGAGACCGTGTGCGAAAACAAAACGGATGCTCACCAGACAGCCCGGGTAGTTCTGAGGTGACTGATGAAGGAGCAGGTTCTGTCTTGGTGGAAGGACCATACAAGAATTCGTCGTCGTCTGAATCCCTGTTCGTAACGCGTCAACCCATGCATAATCGCATCTGCAATGCGTCCTACATTATATCCCAATAGTTTTGAAGTGGCCGGTGCGTGAACCTGAGGTCGAACCGAGATGACCGTCGGTGTGGAGGACGCGGAAGTGGGGAAGAGCCAAAGTTCCCACCACCGATCACTCCTCCACCTCTCGATCGACCTACCCAATTTTTCCCCCTTTCTCGAGAAATGGCTCGGGCCGTCGGTAACAAACGGGCGACGGCGCAGAAGCAATCCAATGCCATTGGATTTTCGAGGAGACAAGCTCGAAGAAAAGCTCGGCAGCCGACGAACGTTGATGATGTATACGAATTCCAGCCCGAAAAAGTGCGCCGATCAAAGGTTGCCCTTCGTCTGACCAAGGAGGAACTTGTTGGGCTCGGCCGCGATAATGCCAGTGATTCAGATGGCGACGACCACCGAGATGGCGAACCGCAGCCTAAGCTCGTTGGTCAGAACTCGGACGATGGGGGAGTGGATTCTGAAGACGATGAGGACATCGATTCCGACGTTGCTTTCGGTGAAAGTGACGAGGAGACGTTCGCAGGATATGGATTTGTCCGTAAGGTACGTTAAAGCTTTCGGTCTTGCATTCCAAACCCTTCCAATCTTGCGCTTTGCAGGGTCAACCATCGAACAAGCCTAAACAGAAGTCTTCAACCGCAAAAGCTGTCCGCTTTGAGGTCAACCTCGACGAGAGCGATGAGGGAGAACGTGAAGACGATTTAAATGGCTCGGAGAGCTCAGGCAGCGAAGTGGAGGAGGAGGGGGAACCCGACGAATTCTTCGACGTTCTCGATATTCTCGATGGTCGCGCTGATCCATTGAGCGACGACGAACCACCTGCGCCTTCTCGCGAGAATGAAACCTTACATGCCTCCTCTGACGAAGTCGAGGCAGATGAAGATGAGGATGGAGATGATCAGGTCATGGTCACGGATCCTGAATCGGAGGACCAGTTGGCGTCTTCGGATGATGAGATGGACACCCACGCCCTCCAAAACCTAGGCCAACTTATCTCGAATCTGGACTCATCATCAAAGCGAAAGGCCTCTGGAGGGGAGGGTACAGCCGTGGCCGAGGATAATGCGCCCCGCAAGAAACGGAAGCTTAAAGAGCGCAACGAAGCGGGGGCAGAAAACGAGTTCGCAGCTTCAGGTGAGCTTGGGTCTGACCTGTTTGGTATTCCGTTGTGTGCTTATATGTATGCCCTATAGGCCAGACTAAGCTTAACTTCGAGGATCTTCTCGCTCCGCTCACGGGCCAGTCCGACAACTTGGAACCCCTCAAGAAGTCGACAAAAGTTTTGACGTCCTCAAAAAGCAAGGCGCTTTCTGCACCCCTTCCCCAGCGAACCCAGGACCGACTGGACAGGGAAGCAGCGTACGAGCAAACAAAACGGGAAGTAGATAAGTGGCAAGCTACCATGAAGCAGATCAAAGAGGTATGGAGTTCTGTACGGGGTCTTCCGAATACTGAGCGAAGAGGCGCAGGCCGAGCATCTTAGTTTTCCTCTTCAAGCGCCTGCGAAGTTTGTAACATCAAATTCGGAATTAATCGCTAAGTTCAAGGTTCCTATGTCCACTCTCTCATGGTTACTCATATTCCTGACTCCCAACCCGTAGCCCACCACAGAACTTGAAACTTCTATCGACAAGCTCCTGAAGAAGGCGAACCTCCTCGACACTCAACGTGGCCAGGGTCCTGATAATCTCCCAGAGAACCCTCTTACCGCTGAAGCGGTCGTCGCACGCACCTCTGAAGTTCGGAAGATGCGCGAACTCATGTTCCGGGCTGACACCAAAGCGAAGCGCCTCGCTAAGATCAAGAGCAAAACCTACCGTCGCTTGAAGAAGAAACATAAACAGAAGCTGATGGAGAAACTTGATAGCGACGAGGGTGGTGTTGATGACGAGGAGAAGAGGTTGCAGCGCGAAGTTGAACGGGCAAGGGAGAGGGCAACCCTGAAGCATAAGAATACGGGGAAGTGGGCAAAAGCCATGAAGGCAAGGGGGGAATTGGATGAGGATCAGCGACAGGAGGTCGTGGAAATGTTGCAGAGAGGCGAGAAGCTGAGAAGAAAGATTCATGCGAAAGGCGAGGACGGGGAGGATGAGGATGATAGTGACATGGATGACGCTGAGGACGAAGGTCAAATTCGAGCCTCCGCGTTCGATGAGGTCACCAGACTAACGGAGGAGGACGGCCCGGAGCAACCGAAGAAGAGCTTTTTCGCCATGAAGTTCATGAGGGACGCGATGGCCAGGAAAAATGAGAAGGCGCAAAATATGGCGGACGAGTTCCTGAAAGGCCTCGCTGGATCGGACGTCGAGGTCGCTTCCGATAACGACGACGATCTACACCCTCAGTCTGAGTGGACTGGTGGGAGGGTTAGTTTCAGACCTGGGGCCCAGGTAGGTACAACCACTTGCTTTCCTTCGAACGTGTATTAACCTTTATCCCTTCTGCTGACAGACACACCCCACATCCCTGAGACAGTCACCTCCGGATGTTATCGGCGATGCGGAGTCTGGCTCTGCTATTTCATCCCATACTCTCTCATCTCAGTCAACAGTCGTTCCCCCTCCCAAGTCAAACTCCCCTACCACCACTTCCACCCCATCCAGCACCGTCCTCTCAGTTATTCCTCCAGAACCCGAGAACCCCTGGCTGAAGCTTCAGTCGAGCTCCTCCTCTAAGATCGCCCGGAAGAAGAATGAGATCATCGCGGGCAAGTCAAGCGGACTGGCGGAGAAATCTGAAAACCGACTTCGCAAGCACCAAGGGAAACACGAAACCGTTCGAGAAAAGGCGAAGGATGATGCTGTTGTCGAGATCTCTGCGAACACTACCCTGAATCTCCGACCGGATGAATCGGAGCAGACGAATCGTCCTCTCGCCTCCAAAGCGGAGGGTAAAGCGAAGGTCGCGGCTCAGGCCGATGTCGGCTCCGATGAAGATTCGGGCGTGAACAGTGAGGTGGAGGACCAAGAACGGAAATTGTCCGAGAAGAAGAGGAAAGCTAGGGGTAGAGCCAAGGACCAAGGCGCAGTCAAGCCGTTTGCTCAGCGAGATCTTGTGTCACTCGCGTTCGCGGGAGATAAAGTTGTCCAGGTGTGTTTCCATCCCATTTGTTGCATTGGAATGAATGTGTTGTATTCATTGTTCGTCTGTAGGACTTCCAAGAGGCTAAACGACGGGAGATCCTTGAGGATGCACCGAAAGAAGTGGACACAACTCTACCTGGATGGGTGCACCCTCTTCTCTACCTTCACTACATCATCAATCTCACTGTGAAACTACTCTAGGGTTCATGGGGTGGGAGCGGTACAAAAAAAGCGCCACCGAAACCGTTCCTCGTCAAGAAGGTCGCTGGAATCGATCCCCGAACTCGAGAGGACTATGGGAAAGCTGATGTCATCATATCTGAAAAACGGGACAAAAAGGCTGCGAAGTATATGGTCAAGGACTTGCCATACCCTTACACGAGCAAGGCACAATACGAGAGGAGCCTACAGACACCGATTGGGACGGAGTGGAATACCAGGCTTGGATTCCAGAGGGGGACATTGCCGAGGGTGGTTAAGAAGGTGCGCTCTCCAGGGTTCCCCCGCACCCGCGAGGTCATTCTGCTAATGTCATTTTCCAGCCTGGTGTTGTGATCGAACCCTTGGTCAAGATGTCGTAGGGTCGTTCCCCTCGGGGACCAGGGCTGTAGGACTCCAGGTCCACGTCACATTCTTATGAGTCTATACGCATATCCATATCCATATTGCTTGGAGTACGGGTACTAATATATGGAAATAAATGGGGATAATAATACAAGGGTAGTGAAAGTTCCTTGGGTTGATAAAAGTGCGGATTAATGTATGGCAAGGAATGGCATCGATTGAAGGGAGCGGGGGTCATAATACTTATAGAGTCCTGAAGGCCCGAAGCGCTGCATTGGCTACGGTTGAGCGAGAACGCTCGAAATGCAAATTATTACCCAGCCGTCAGTCGACGAGGTCGTCGTTCCAAACATGCTCCCAAGTTTCGTTATCTTCATCCTGGGGGGCGTCATGGACATCGTCGAGCACGACCACCGGGCGGACACTCTTGACGTACTCGAAACCGGGTTCTACACCATAATCAGTACAAAGCAGTAGTGTTGACAGCCGAGACTTGGACGAACCTTTAGCGTACTTAACCTTGGCCGTTGTAATCAGGGCCCCCATATCTATGGCAGGGGGTGTTCGAACCTCCAGGTTTCCATCGTCGGGAAGAACGAGGGAAAGGGAGACCTCGATAGGGGTTTGGATCTCATCTTCGGAAGTTGTTCCTTCTTCAATAGCGCTCGAGATGACCAAGCCCCGGAGATTCTTGGTCTTAGCCGACTTCGAGCCTCGGCTACGAGCGGGCCTGACGCTAACTCCCTTCCTCTGCCTGGACTGCGTAAAGCGGGCGCTCTTCTTGGTCTGGTGGCGGTGGCGCTCGTATGACCGAAACTCGCGGGCTATATCGGAGGCAGGGATATCGAGTGCGGACTCTGGGGGTGTGACGGTAGCATAGGCGTCTGGTGGCGTAGACTCTTTGGGAGTCTTCTCGATCGGTGGCTGCAGTTCAGGGGAAATGGGGGCGGGTTTAGGACGAGCTCCAGTCGTTCTGACAGGAGCGAGTACGGCTTCTCGGCGTTCCAGGAAGACCGAATCCGAAAGGTCCTGTTCGTAATCGGCTTCCGAATCTGCTGCCAAATCCCGGGCAATGGGCTGTCGCTTCCCAGATCGTTTGGCACCCCTGTTGCGCTGGGTGGCATTTCCCCGTCGAAGTCGAACCTGTCGCTTCGACTTCTGAGCTTGTTCAAATCTGGCCTCGTTCTTGGCCCTGTCGCGATTGTACTGAGCTGAACGCAGTTCACGCGCGGCGTCCACGTGGAGGAGAGACGAAGAAAGAGGGTGGGATGCTGCCTCTTCTCCTTTCTTCGTGGTAACGACACTGCGTTCCTTGATCCAGAAACCCTGGGCATTGGAGTAGGATGCAAAGAGGTCGGAGACAACCGGCATGACAGGGGCGGGGGTGGTAGAACTGACGGAGGAATTGTACTGAGACATGGTGGGGATGGTGGAGGTTGGGGTGAGAGTTATTTGGAGGAGCGTTGACTCAAAAGCAGGGAGAGAGCGGCTGCAAAACGGCCCGATAGGGAACCAGGCTATATCGGTGCGTCGTCCCCGCTCTGCCAATCATGGCAGTGCGCGCAGTGCGGTGATTGGTAAGACACTGAACGCTCGGGGGCTCGGACGACGGGCGAGATGAAGCAAGAAACACAGAAATGGAACGGAAGGAAAAGATAAACGCTGTATATTGGATTCGTGGGTAAAGATGTTCCAGTGTATGTCGACATGCAGAGGCCTAGAGAGCGTGGTCACCACATTTCCTAGGCTGGAACCATTTTTATCGGAAGAGCAGAGACTCTGAAGAATCACTGGCACTGTCAGCGACGGTAGAGCAGACAACATCGAGCAGCGTGGCAATCTCCCTTGAAGAAAGAAAAAAAAGATCGGGAGGAGGTTTTGTTGGGAACCAGGATGATTATGTAATGATTCGCACGGTCCTAATTTGGAAGGAGTTCCTGGCCGACGCCGGGGCCGTTCCGCTCAACGCCAGCGACGATGTTGAGGGTAGCCGTGACTCGTACGTTTCTTCCAATGAACGCACCGGAGGCATTGTGCTGACTTTTTGGCATTGAATAGGGCCGCTTAGTCGCGCGGTCGCCTCGTCAAGTTCTCAATCTTCGTTTCACTCTTCCGCTGTTGTCCAGGTCGCATCCTTCCGAAGGCGAAAAGCACGCGCTATCCAGAAAGAAAACCTCGCCAAACGTGCCGAGAGAGAGAGACTCGCCGAAGCCCAACGTCCGCATGTAGTCGTTGGCCACCGACCTGGAGACGAGGCCAAATGGACCAATTGTGACCTTGCGAAGGTCATCATCACCGAGAAGGACCTGGAGGCGACCGAGGTCATTGATTACCCTCTAGGATCTGTCACTATGTCCAAACATCTGAACTACAGCGTCGGAGAGAAGGAGAAGGAGATGCTTTTCGACACTCTGCCCCAACTCACGGCTCTTCATTCCGTTGCCCCCGCTTCCTCCCTCGGAGATCAGGGAGGCGTTTCTGCAACCACACTGCAACAGCAACACGACGAAGCAATTCCTATTGAATGCTTCAAAACCAGGATGCTCGCTCGAGTAATTTCCCTGAAAAACGCCAATGCCAGAGGAGTTGCGTTCGAGAATCGAAGGCGAATCATCACTGCATTCTCCGAGCCATCGAATCCGCACGACACTGGTCGTCCGGAGGTGCAAGGTCGGTCACCATCCTCAGCCCAGTGCCGGAGTGTACAAATTCCTCACCCGTAACCCACAGCCGCTCTCCTGACGTATAAAATCCGAAATCTCTGGGGTCATCTGCAAGATTTCAAGCGGGATGTCGGAAACAGGCGGGGACTCACCAAACTGGTTCACCAACGTGCGAAAATCCTCAAGTATCTCAGGAACACGGACCGTGACCGGTACGATGCCGTCCTGGAGAGGCTAGGGCTAGAGCCGGGTGCAGTCGAAGGAGAACTGGTCGTATAACTCATATCATCTCCCTTAGCCATCGCTGTTACAATACCACTCCGTAATCATCGTTTCTCCCTGACTGGAAACCCGACGGCCGACAACGGAATCAGATAACACCACCCCGTGGGAAAAATGCAAATGCAGATAAAAACCTTCTCGAGCTCTTTTGATGACTCCAGTTTCGCGCTCTGACCAGAACCATGTCTATCACCCGCATCCACGCTCGCCAGGTGGGACAGCCATCAACGATACGGATGATGTGACCTCTTGAATGCTCATCACGTCTCTCAACGCGTTAGATCTTCGATTCTCGCGGGAACCCCACCGTCGAGGTCGACCTCTACACTGAAAAAGGTCCGTCCACCCGTACCTCGGTCGAGCCGTTCGACGTGAAGCTCAGATCGTATTTTAGGCCGCTTCCGTGCTGCCGTCCCATCTGGTGCTTCTACCGGTATCCATGAAGCCGTCGAACTACGCGACGGAGACAAAACCTCCTATGTCGGAAAGGGTGAGCATCCGCGGATGTAAACTCCGAGGTATGATCCGTTGAATCCCGTCCAGGTGTTTCGAAAGCCGTCGCCAACGTCAATGATATTATTGCCCCTGAGTTGATCAAGTCTGGCCTTAAGGTCACCGCCCAAAAAGACATCGATGACTTCCTCATCAAGCTCGATGGTACCCCTAACAAGGGTAAGCTGGGAGCCAACGCCATTCTCAGCGTCAGTATTGCCGTCGCAGAGGCTGCTGCTGTCGAGAAGGATGTCCCCTTGTACCAGCACTTGGCCGAGCTCGCTGGCGTCAAACCGCCCTACGTCCTTCCAACTCCTGCGTTCAACGTCATCAACGGTGGTTCCCATGCAGGAAACAAGCTCGCCTTCCAGGAGTTCATGCTACTTCCCGTTGGAGCTTCCACCTTCACTGAGGCTATGAAGATCGGCACTGAGACTTACCACACCTTGAAAAAAGTTATCAGCACCAAATACGGAATTGACGGTCAGCGCCAATGATACGCACGTGTGATAAAATTTCCCCTGATCATAAACTTGTATTAGCTGTCAATGTTGGTGATGAGGGAGGATTTGCCCCCAACGTGTCTGGCGCGGATGAGTCCCTTGAACTCCTCAGCGAGGCCATCAAGAAGGCTGGTTATGAGGGCAAGATCAAGATCGCTCTTGACGTTGCCTCCTCCGAGTTCTACAAGGATGGCAAGTACGATCTCGACTTTAAGAACCCCAACTCCGACCCCACGAAGTGGCTCACTGGTGTTGAGCTCGCCGATCTTTACATCTCCTACATTGAGAAGTACCCCATCGTCTCTATCGAGGATCCCTTCGACCAGGACGACTGGGAAGCTTGGACCCATTTCACCACCAACAGTGGCATCCAGATCGTCGGCGATGACCTTACTGTCACCAACCCCCTCCGTATCAAGACTGCCATCGAGAAGAAGGCTTGTAACGGTCTCTTACTTAAGATCAACCAGATCGGAACCATCTCCGAGTCCATCCAAGCGTAGGTTTTCGTTGATCGTGGAAACAGCCCCTCGAACTGAATGATATCTTCAGTGCTCAGTTGTCTCAGTCTGATGGTTGGGGTGTCATGGTCTCTCACCGATCTGGTGAGACTGAGAACACCGTTATCGCTGACCTCGTCGTTGCCCTTGGCACTGGTCAGATCAAGACCGGTGCTCCTGCTCGTAGCGAGCGTGTTGCCAAGTACAATTCTCTGCTCCGCATCGAGTACGTAACCATACCTTGTCTCCCCTCTTACCTTACTCAACGCTATCCAGGGAGGAACTCGGCTCCAACTCCAGCTACGCTGGTGATCGTGGCCTGAGCGCCGGTTCCAACCCACCGGCTTTATTGAAATAGATGAGGTCTTAGACCAAACAGCCCAAGTTAAAATCAGTTTGCCATGTAACGAACTACGTTATTTGTTGTATTTTTGATGTCTCACTGATCCGAAACAACGTTTCTGAATGTAAACACGCTTGTACTTAAGTTCGTCAGTTCGTGTGTGTGACTCTCTAGAGTCTCCGGCTGCTACCAATGAGAGCCAATGTGTCCACCAGGGTATCGAGCGTCCCTCCCGCTGAGCCGGAGAAGGATGGTGGTTGGGAGATGTGATATCTATAGTATGAGACGTGTCGCTGCTAGATGGTTGAAACTATCATCAGTTGTTGCCTGCACAGGACTAGGTAACAGATCACTGCCATCAACCTCCTGGGGAGAACCGCCAATGTCGCACAACTCGCTGATGACTTGTGGTGAGGTATGTGATTCCCGCCCACCTAACCCAAAACTGGTCAGTAGGCCAGTGCTTCCGCTGACGACCAGTGCGGTTTCGGGTTGAGATTATCTCCATAGAGTAACTTTCGCAGGCATAGCATTTTTGAGATCCCCTTCGGTGATCACGCACTAAATGGATGTGAAACCCGACGCGCGCTCTCCGCCCATCAATACGAAACCAGATTCGAGCCGCATCATGATCAGGTGCAGTGAGCGGGGTGATCGTCGGGGTCCGTACCTTGAACCCGATCGGTGCCAGCCACAACCTGTTGTCTAACCCTCATGTTGCCTCCGCCCATCAAATATCCTAAGTGATAGTGCAGATCATTGATCCATAGCGTCTATTTACCCGATCCCTAGAGTCCCATAAACCCTACTGCGACAACAGCACAGCGTGAGCGAAGATCACCCTGAATCCGGTGGGATGCCGCAGACGTGTGGTGAGTCTAGCGACTCAATCTATCAATTTGTTGGGTTGGATAGGAATCATCTTGATGGTCGGTCGGGTTGCGCTCCTAGCTCAGGTCGCTATCGATGACAAGGTCCCTTTCTCAAGGGGCGCTCGGTGTTCGTTGACCGACCATTTGGACTGAAACGATGTCGTTCATCTTTTTTTTTCGAAACCGTCCTCCGCACGTGTCTGGACCATTGTGTGTTACCCCCTGTATGCTGGCGCTCAGTGCGGAAGGCTATGTTCCCAAGTGTAGGGACGGTAACCCATCACTCTGTATTTCCAATTTCGAGGATTAGATAAAAGGTGAGACATCCTATCTGCAGGATCCTCAGCAAACTCGCCTCTAAAACTTTGTGTCCCAGCGACCTCCTCACACTCAAAACACCCTAACACCTCTAAACACTCTTATCTACCATCGTTATGGTTTCCTCCGCTATCCTCCTCGACAACCCAAGGGACGAGAACCAGTCTTGGGAAGACTGGGGCTTGCAACTGGCCGAGAAGTACAAGACCCCCGCCCTTACCCCTGGCCTTCCCGTAGTCCCCGGCCAGACCACTTTTCGTACGTACCTCTCCGATCTCAATGATCAACTCTTTCCAGTCAAACTGACCCTCTTCGTAAACAGCTGAGACCTGGTCAGAGTACGGCGACCAGTGGAAGGACTATTACGACTCCCTTTCCGAGGCACCCGTCATCCCGGCCCCCAAGTCGACCGGTGGTGTCCCTCTCCCCACCCTTCCTGCTCTCCCTGCTCCTGGCTCCTCCGGAGATGCATGGTCCGCTTGGGGTACCTCCGTCGGTCAGGCGTACGCCGAATACGGAAAGATTGTTGGAAAGAAGCATGCCGAGGACCTTGAGCCTCCTCAGACTCCCACCGATGGTAACTGGACCACCTACGGTAACCAGTGGGCTGAGTACGGCAGGAAACTCGCTGAGAGGGCCAAGGGTTCTGCCGTTTAACTAATGGAACGTTTTGTAACGATCCTGTAACTATTGTGTTTTTGTGCTTGGATGCTCGCTGGGTCGAGCTGTTTGTTAGGTGTAACGTGTAATGGTCTGCAACGATAACCTTATTTACGAGTTAACGAAAAACCCACAATGGTATTTATTCTTCTGATGCAGCAGATTCTGACTCGGCGCGAGGCAGTCTCCTCGATTTGGGTGGTTCATTAGGAAAGCCGGTACACAGGAGCGCTTTCTGCCGTCTGCAGGAACATTGCTTGCATGGCGTTTACATACAACGTTTGTACGCCACTTCCCTGTTTTGGCGTAGCAGTGGGCGACTGACCATAAGACTGGAGATATCTCTAGATGCCGTAGAAGGGTACCACTAACTGAGATTCGCGTTGCCCACGACCCGGAACACGCGGATGTGGTTTTCGAAATCAAATATAGCTATCGTGCATGAGTGCTTTACACCGCGTCTCTGTTGTCAAGGGAGGTTCACCCGCTTCCCCATCGTCATTATGGGATACCAGTGAGACATCCATCAGGGAAAAAGAGACGAAGCGAAGGTACCGAGGTTGGAACTGAGGGTACGGCAACCCAAATATGAAAAAGTCCGTCGGCAAAATTGATGGCCCATCCGCGACAATACGCGGTAGGCTGGAATCAAACCTCAAGCCCAAGAGGCAGGCCGGTGTACGGTACCGGCTGCGATACCGGCTCCACCATCTCTCGCCCTCTCTACGAGCGCGGCGATATCGTCAAACGGGTATTCAGCGGTGTGGATCGCGGGATACAAAAGAATCAGGGCCTATTGGATCAGTGCCTCCACCTGGGCGAGAGTCGCGCGAAGGGTCGGGACAAACGTATGTGCCGAACTTGAGATGTGTTGGTCCGCATTTCGAGTCCGCCATCCCTTTATCAACGAATCGCTTGTCACGACAATGGTATCGACGGCATCGCTTGGAACTCGGACCGGTGAGAAAAGGTGCTGAGATCCTGGATGGTGACCAACACCCGGATACCGTGGAAAGAAAACGAGGAGAACCCACGGTTGGATAGCTCGATAATGAAGCGGGAAAACCTCTGTCCTTGGCGGCGACTACGGGATGTGGGCGAGAATCAGGGGTTACTGATCGATGGTAGCTGCACGGCCAATGGAATCGAGATCAATGTTGGTTGATGGGCCCAGATGTTTATGAGGACATCAGGAGTTTTCAAATAGACGTGCTAGCTGATATCACACTACTGCCGGAAGGTGCAACCTTGTGCGAGTTTCTCGGCTCAACTCCTGACCCTCACTCTTGCCTCCCCCTCTGTGACCGATATCCAGTTCCCTTGGTGACATCGTTGACTTGGCTCAACTTCAACAGATACCTGCTGCTGCGCCCAATACTCGCCAACACCAACGGCGCCGCCAATGTGACACGATCCCCTGGAAAATAGTGATATTGGGTCGCCGGTTACCCTCGAATCCTGACAGGTTGCAGGGCAGCGACGAGGACCAATATGCCCGACCTACAGCTGGCCCCGGCACCGTCGCCGCACGCAGTGCAGTCTAGAATCAGGCCGGTAGGGAGGACACCAAAGGACATCCTCTAGAGTTGTCGTCTGACTGGCGGGGTAGTGCCGAGCGGAATTGAATTTTTGTGCCAACTGTCTCGGCTCTGACACCACCCTTGCACCGCGGGTAATTTTAAAACTTGGAACGGCTGTGTCTAGCGTATTAATGCTTTGGTATTCGGTACCCGGCTGCCAGGATCCTATCTGGTATCCGGGACGACGGTAGCCAGTACTGCACCACAAAGCAGAGCCGGGCGCCTGGGAGATTTTGCTATTGGACTTCGACTCAGTAGCTGGCGGTATCCTCCAAGTACTTCGGTCATCTTATCATGGGTTACCCGTGAGTGTCGTGTGGTAATTCTTGTCGTAACCTTGGGCCTCCGCCTCGCGCACAGTATAAATACTGTGTGTTATCGTGGTATCTCCTCACTCAAAACGAGCACAACCACAACCCCACATCCATCCCTATCATCCTCAGTATGTTGACCAAGTCCATCCTTACTCTCGTCATCATGGCGATTGGCCTTACCCAGGCGGCTCCATGTGAGTGCTTTCGAATCTCCTTGAGGTTCTAATTCCCTAGACTCGTTATTCTTGCAGCCCCCGCAGAGGACGATGGCCTCGTACACGTTGTAATCCCTCCTAAACCCAGGCCCGGTATCAAGGGATAAGTGAGATCCTTTAATCAGATGGACGCGCCGGCTCGTTCCTGTCCATCGCAGTAGATAATTAGCAATACCGTCGCGTGTGTTTGCGTTTGTATAAGAAAACCCCATTTTTCGTTGTGTGTGTGTGTGTGTGACAGGACTGAGGGGTCGAGCGGTGGGACACTCGTTTTTCTCGTTTTGACTCTTAGTATCGTGGGATCGCTTCCACACGCCAAACAACCACTGGTTGACTCCTTTCCGCACTTCCTTTTATCGAAAAAGTCGTAAGAGGCTTTGACGGCTGGTGGTGTTGAACCCGATGACCGGTGCGCCTCTTGCGATCTATGATAACGAGCACATCTGTGTGCCACCTCCGACCGTCAATATCCGGTGTTCCGCGCCATCACGCAAGCTTGCGTTCTTTTCTGTGAATGATTCCGATATTTGTGCGATAGGCAACAACGATTCCCACTCGTCTATGAGTGGTGGGAGCCAATGAGGTGTATTTGTGCAGGGGGTACAGATAACAAGATACAAAACGGTGGGTATATCGATACAGTGCATCACGGAGCGAGTTACTCGTTGGTCGTCGAAAATGGGTGGTAATTAAACAAACCCGCTGCGTCTCCGACTTGAGTCGGCTTGGGAGTGAGGTGTTCTCGCATGAGGATGAGGATAGAGATGACTAGGTCGTCGAAGTCAGAGTGCGCCTGTGGTTGTAGAGTCAAGCTTCGTGTACCAGGCGAGAAGGTCGCCAGAGGTGAGTTTTCCAGGGATGCCTGGACAAGCACGCGAAGGCGTCAGTGTCCAAGGAAACTACGGCGACCACGATGTCGACTTGCCTCCCATGCTGTTGCGCCGAGTTTCCATTTCATAACTCGCCCATCGCTCAGAAGGTATCTGCGAGACCTGAGCCGTGATTAAGCATCAGTGTGGCAACAGGGGAAAGCTACTCACGACGAGGGTGAATGAATACCACTCATGAGGTCACCCAGTAGCATTGTCTGGTTGCCAATAGTGACCGTAGCATTGGCAGATGTAATTCCCATACTTTAAATCACGAGGTCAGCCCATGGAATCGCGGAAGCGTCATACTTACTCTAGTCGAGCGAGAACCGGTCCCTCCGGGTTCACATGACGGCGAATGAGGGTTGTGTGTTCGCTGGGCATCCAAACGTTCATGCCAACGCTGATATTATATACAGTATTCAAGGGTCCATCTTGAGTTACGAGGTTCATTGAAAAGGCGGACTCCTGCATGAAACGGTACGACGTGGGTTTGCTTTGCGAGACAGCACGAGCGTAGGAAGGCGGCCCATCAGATCGAGCACCGGATGATCCCACGAAGTCAGAGCCACTGGTGCGCAAGAACGAGGCAGACGATGTTTCTTCGTCACTTGCTGATGTACGGGGAGCGATTGGCAAAATTTGCGGTGCTTCTGAGCGTAGTTTCGAAAGGAGAGCTGACCAGTAGCGAGAAGAGATCGGCCGCTTGTGAGGCTCTGCGGCCAGTCGAGACATGGTCTCAAAACTTGAGACGCTGAGGGTCACAAGTCCGAAAGCGCGTGCTTGCGCGTTGAGACATTTCTAGCGGATCGTTTGCGGACCGCCGAAGAGCACATCATCGAGGTCGCGGATGGCGAATCCGGAGTTCGGTCCTGGTGGAACGCGGGAGCACGTGATCGGGGATATCTGGCGTTGATTTTTGGAGATTTTTCGTCTTTGATCAACGCACCTCAAGTCAAATTACAGGCAGAAGCGCACCTGGTGCTCTCTACTCTCTGGCTGTGCCAAAATAGGGCGGAAAACGACTGGGCGTCTCAGTGCTCGACTAATTGTCGTGCCCGTCCGCTGGTGGCGAGGGGGCAGAGCCGGTGGTTCAGACACTTCTACCTGTGTATCATACGTAGACTCAAATGCGATGTCTCATCTGTTTCTGTGTGCAAGGGGAGAGTCAAGTCTTTGAGGTGATCCGAGATCGCGACGCGTTTGGACGCGTTTCTGCACCTTTCTCCCAAACCATGGCCGAGCTCGAGCTGGTCCAATGCTTATCTTCCACTCTTTCCCCTGATGCCAACACCCGAATCACCGCTGAACTGCGACTCAGCGAACTTCTAAAATCCCCAGATGCTGGCCTCGCCCTCAGTCGAATCATCGTCACCCATGAGCTCGAAATGTCTTTGAGGCAGATGAGTACCCGACCCTCATCTACCACCTCGCCGGTGACTTGATGTCTCAAAACCATAGCACTCCGCCGCAATTATCCTCCGAAAGTACGTCAAAGAGCATTGGTCGCCATTTTTCGCCGCTTTTAGAGGAGACGCACCGTCAGCGGAGGTGCGCTTGCCGTGGACAACTCCTTCACAAGATCCCACTGATTCGAGTCGATAACAAGATCAAAGACCAGATAAGAAAGTCGGTTTTCCAAGGCCTTTCAGATCCTCAACGAAGAATTAGAACTTCATGTGTATGGACGTGTCAAGCCCCACCCCCGTTCAGCTCATCCAATTTGTCCACAGGCCCTCACAATCTCAGAAATTGCTTCATGCGACTGGCCGGACCAATACCCTGACTTACTGTCCTCCATCTTGGGATTATTATCTTCCGGATCCCCAGACATGGTTCATGGAGCAATGCGCCTGTTCACGGAGTTTGTACGAAATGACTTGTCGGAAGATCAGCTGTTGCCTGTGATGAGGGAGCTCGTCCCTGTGCTGTTAACCATATTGGGTGATTCCAAGGTATGTCGGTTCACCTTATCACCGGTCCCCTGTTCATGTTTTTCGGTAGCATTCAACCTACACCCGTGCCGGTTCGATTGCCGTCTTCCGTCAATGTCTTATATCCCTGTATATGGTCAAAGACCAACACCCAGCTGCTGTACAGGAAGCAACCGCATCGATCATCCCCGTCTGGTTGGAGGCTTTCAAGGTACTGTTGGATTTGGACATCTCACAAGACGTGAACGAGCAAAGCTGGGATGGGTTAGCCATTCGCAAAGAGCTATTCAAGGTAAGTGCTTCATGCGCATATATCTCACGTAGTACGCTCACGTGTATTGTCCGTAGACCCTCGATATTTTGAATACGTCGTTCCCGAAATCCCTGAAGCCCTCCGCGCCAAACTTTTTGTCCTCCGGAGTTTCCCATCTACAATCCCTCGCTCCCCTTTTTTCCAAGTTCTATATCTCCGAGGACGCGCCATCGGTCCCTGCTTCTTCCGATGACGATAGTCAATTGGATCTCATGCAGCTTGTTTGCCCCATCTTCGACTTCATAGCTAGCACCATTCGATCTGGGAGCGGCAAACTATGGAGTAATACTGAAAATATGGGTAACTTGGTCGAAGCGGTGACCTGGTGGGTACAAATTACCAGGGACGATGTAAGCTATTCTTGTGCCCAGGACCCGGTCGATACATCGTTACTGATTGACCTTAGGAGGATTCTTGGATCAGCAATGCCAATGCGTTTGTTGCGCAAGAATATGACGATTCCCTGCAATATAGTGTCCGCATTGCTGGGTTTGACCTACTTGCAGTAAGTATGGATCATGCGAACACGCATTGCCTTGCTGACATCCTGACCACCCAAAAGGTCATCATTGATCGTTCACCCGCTCAAGTGGTTGGCACTTTCCACACGACGGTGAACAAAGCGGTCGCCGAGGCGCGAACAAAACGAGAGGGAGGGAACCCTGATTGGTGGCGACCCCTTGAGGCTTCCCTGGCGGTCATCGGCTCACAGTCTGAGGATGTTCTCACGTGCATTGAGGACGAGTTGGATTCGGGACGTGAAAAGCCGATTAACATCGACTACCTGTTAGTGGAGGTTATACCCTCGTTCCTTAACCTTGACGGTAAGCCGGATGCAACAGAGTTGATTCTCAGTCCCTTACTTGTACGCTCCAGAATGCCCATTCCTGCAAGGACGAGGCTTTGTCTTCGCCAGTCAATTTTCTCGTCTGTTGCCCCAAGAAATCGCAGGAAGTTATCTGGATGCCGCGATCCGAGTCATCGAGAATGACGACGCTCAAATCCCGATCAAGGTGTCGGCCGTGAAAGCTATTCAGAAGTATGTGCTTCTTTTAATTTTGGGTTATCGCAACTTAACCCATTCGTCCTAGTTTCTGCCAAAATATTGCTCACTCATCTCTGGGGCCGCTCGCACCACGCATCGCAAAGGATCTTGGACCATTCTTACTCGTCACTTCTGAAGATACCCTTACTCTGGTTCTCGAAGCTTTATCGGTTGTTGTTGAAATAGAAGGGGATTGGATGACTACTCAGTTGGCTGGTGACCTTGTAACTGCAGTGCTGGATGTTTGGACGAAGAATGTGAAAGGTATTTTGCCCGAGTTCCACCGTTTCTTGGTACCATCACTCACTCGCGCGCAACCTCAGATCCTATCTTTATATCTTTAATCAGTGGGATCCTAGAAACGATCGCTCATTTCCCCTCTCCCGGTATATACGAAGCCTTGATTAAGGCTGCACTTCCTCCTTTGCGCCAGGCACTAGGGTCTTCTGGGACCGACGCTTCGTGGATTTCCAGTTCTGCGCTTGATTTGCTCACTGGGATAGTCAAAGGTGTGGATAACGAGAGAGGGTTAGGCGAAGGATTTTTTGCAGCCATTGCTCCCCCGTTATTCAAGTGCCTCCGGGAGGCGGAGGATCGAGACGTTCTCCAGGTGAGGCGTGATGGCTTTGACGTTGTCTTGCAAATCTTGACCTTCCTGGTAGAACGGGGTTTCTTGTTTGACGGTTATCATTCGGAAAGATGTCCAGCAGGTGTTATCTTGGACCGACCCGAACACGAACCAGTCTGGGCTGGCTAGCATCCTCAACTATATTGCTCGGCTTTTACAAAGTCAAGAGGAGTCTGGGGGCTTGTTCGTTGGCGATCTTATTATTCACCTCATGCGCAAAGCAGGCGAGGCGGTCTTGCCAGTCCTTCCAGAACTCTTGCAAGCAATGCTGTTACGTATGAAGACGGCAAAGACCGCCACATTTATTCAGGTACCCCGTCGAGTTATGACTTTTAGATGGTTGAACTCATCTCTCATTCCTGTAGAGTCTGGTCGTCCCGTTCAATTTCTTGATCCACAACCAGCGGGACACGATCCTTGGGCTTCTCGAGTCTTCTAACATCGAGGGCGAATCTGGTCTGGATGTGTTCGTTCAGACTCTCTGCGAAAACGTGGAAACATTCCAAGGGTTTTGGCCATCCCGAATCTCGACCTTGGCCTTGATTTCCTTGTTCGCGTCTGAGCGCCCCAACTTGCAGGGCCTGATCGTCAAGGGTGACATCGTCGTCAAGGCTGATGGCAAGAACGGTGAGTAGATTTGCTGGGTCTCTGTTCGGGTAGGTTAGGCGTTGACGTGTCCCAGTCATCATGACCAGGTCCAGGACAAAGAAAAGTACGAAAGCAGAGCGCGGTACAGCTCTCTAACTCTGTATATTACCCAGAACGTGCTGACATCTGTCGATTCGTTTTTTCCCTAGCTCCCCACGAGTTTACCCAGATCCCCTTCCCTGTAAAAGCGATGAAGATCCTTGTCCACGAGATCCAGAGCGGGGGAGAGGCGGCTTCGATGTCTGCATTCGCAGGAACTGGCAGCGTACCAGAGCTTGAATCGGATGACGGGGTATGATTCTCAAAGATAACATCCACATCCCCTCATGCTCACCTTTACTATTCACCTCAGGAGGACGACTGGACCGAAGAAGAGAAGCAGAATCAAGGTTTCAGCAACGAGGAATTCCAGATGCTCTCGGAAATGTTGGGGCCGAAAGGAATGGCCTTCGATAATGACGAAGTTCTCGACGACAACGACGACGAGGATCTCAAGAACGATCCAATCTCTCAGATGGATATGACGGTTCGTTGAGCTTGCGGTGCTGTGGTCACACGTGCTGACCCTTCTATGGCCCTAGACCCATCTCATCACATTCTTCAAGGAGTGTGCTTCCCGAAATACTAACAACTTCTCGGGTCTCTTTGACCAGCTCACTATCGAAGAGAGCTTGGTCCTGAAGCAGCTGATCGAGAGCTGATAATTGGGCTCTAATGTGGGGAAAGAGAAATACAGATTAGTATATAATGTGACCTACGATGTTTATGTATGCTGGAATAAACGATAGCTATAGCTCGGCTCTCGGCCCTCTCAAAACCCTTCCTTGCCCATATCCCATTCCCTCACCGCGCCTTTCTTTGCGTACTTGATGTCCATGATGCTTGATCCCGTGTCGACGTCCGGGCGGTCTGCAACAACCGCCCCAGACTTGCTACGTTTCGCTGGTATGCCCACCCGTTCCAATGCCTTCTTGTCTTCCCTGTCTTGCCTTCTGAGCTTGATCAACTCAAGCATGGCGTCCCATCCCTCGAATTCTGCATCGTTGATGAGACCGGTAGCGGGTATTGTGGGGAGCGGAAGTGGCTCGACGTCTAGGCGAGGGTCATACGATTCCTCGAAATATTTGTCCATCTTTGATGGAAGAGCGGAGGACGATCGGGTAGAGGAGGAAGGACGAGGGGAATGTGAGCGACGGCGCGGTGAACGGGATCTGCGAGAGCGTTTAGAGCGTCTAGAAGAGCGATGTGATCTGTCCTCCTGCTCGTCGTCGGAATGGGGGTGGCGTCGGGAAGAATGGTGGGATTTGTCTTCTTCGTCAGAGCGGCGTCGGGAAGAACGACTGGGTTTGTCCTCGTCGGACTGAGAGCGACGTCGGCGACGTCTCTTCTCACTGCTCCTCGGTGACTCGTCCTCTCCTTCGTCATCTCTACGCCTCTTCCGACGACTCCGCTCCCTCTCACGGTCCCAGCCTCGATCCCAACCGCGAGAAGACTCGCCCCTCGACCGCCTCTCCTTCTCAGCCCTCACAGCTTCCTCAGCCCTCCGTTTCCGCTCCAACCTCTCCGCCTCCTCTCTCTCGGCCCGAGCGTCATGGGCCGCTTGAGCCTTAGCTTTGAGGACCGTCTTGTTGTGGTCATCCGTTCTACGGATGATCTGTGACAGGAATCGTTTATCGGTTTTAGCGGCATTTCCGGTAGACCTGATAGATAGTTATATGCGTCGTTTAGATCCAAGCATTTATGCAGAAACGGATGTGTCACTTACGGGGGAAGATAAGCTTGTATGCCGAGGGTCCCATATCGCTCGGCCTTCTGTTTGGCCTCCTTGAGAATGAGTTCTTGGACGTAGCGATCGACTTCGTCCTCTTGTACGTTGTTGGGGACCGACGAACCCATTTGGGCACGCACGAGACCGGACACGACAGAAGATAGGCTGGAGACTCCAGACATACTCGTTCAGGTGGCCGGCGGCAGAGTAGGTGGGGAAGGTGAGTTGAGATTTCTCACGGTCGAAAGAGGAATTGAGGTCGGACCTCCGGACGTACTTACCGATCAGCACAGGCAAGGCGAACGGGTTGGTGTTGATTGAAATATTGAGACATCACAAAACAATGTCATGGATCATCACAGATAATTTACGAGGCACACATGCACAACAGATACAGCACGGAGGACATTGTGGGATGAGGAATATCGGCGAACGTTCGGACAAAAGATGTATAACTTAGAGGTAGGAACGTCGGAAAAGAGTGTCCTTGGAAAGAAAGGGGAAGAAGGTAGCAGCAATATCGAAAGATACGATAGGGGACAGGACGAGGAGACAAGGTGTTGGTGGCTGGCGGAAGGCGAAGTCGAGACAACCGACGGTGCTTTTATTGGGTACCCTGGGCTAAGGATGGAGAGTAAATACCTGTCAGAAGCGGCATCGTTTCCGGTGGCTTACCCTTGTTCATCGCCGCTTCAATCTGCCGGAGGACCCCCCTAGTGACCTCTGCATCCGCCGCGGCCCCGAGCTTCTCAAATCCATCAACAGCACGCAGTGCCTCGGATTTTGCCTCTTCAAACCTATCCTGTTTATACCAGAGGTGAGCCTGCAGCTTCATTGAGAGATTGGCATGGTATGCATTGCCGACCGCGTGCGACTTGGCGCGTTCATTGTGTGTTTTTGCATCATCGAAACTGCCTTCATCGGTAAACAGTTCGGCCAGGAAGTAGTTAGACCAAAAAAGCGCATCGTCCTGGTTGAGAGAGGACGCGATTCCAAGGGACACCTTGTAATGGTGAATGGCCTTGTCTCTCTCGCCCTTGGATTGATATATCTTGCCAAGAACGCCGTGAAGATCGGAGGCAAGAAACTGATCGTCCTTCTCCGGGAAGAGCCCGATTGCGCGAGATGCGGCTTCTTCGGCAGCGTCGAGTCGGTTGTCCGCACGCAACGCCCAAGCGAGCTTATTCAAACACCGTGCTTGTTCCGCTGGGTCGCCGAGCTGTTCGCAGATGTTCAAAGCTTCTTCCGCCTGTCGTATCCCTTCTTTGTGGAGGTCCAGTAGCCGGTTTGCATCGCATAGGTCCCTCAATGTTTGAGCGACCCGACGGTCATCCCCCCGCTCCCTCCAGAGTTCTAAAATGTGCATGAGGAGACGCCTGCATTCCATATGATTTCCAACCATCTCAAATAACCATGAGAGCCGGAACAGGCATAGTGGCTTGCGGGGGTGGTCATCCGCGAGCGCTTCAATCTTCGGTCCCAGCATCGTGAGCCGTGGTTTGTGCCAATAGAGGTGGTCCATGAAAGACAAGCAAACATCCCAGACATTGGGTGAGCCCACATCAATTGTTGTGAACACATCGAGGAGATGCTCGACATTTACATCCTCCGACACGATCCACCGTGCTTCTCCGAAGTCAGGACTGTCAGGATCAAGATGAACCGACAATCGGTCAAAGTAATGGTCCTTCGTCGTGAGCAGAAGTAGGGATGACTTTGGATCCTTGGGCCGAAGATGGTCCCGAAGCGGCGCCAGCATCGTGATAAAGCCGTCACTTCGATACGCCAGAGAAAGAACACAGAACTTGTCCAATATGTTCTTCCTGCCTGGAACTGCGGGAAACAGCCAATCGATGTTCTTCTCGTCAACCCCCTGAGGGAAGAAGGCGATGACCCCAAGGAGGTCTCGAGCCTCGGTCCCAAGTTCTTGAAACATTGCGGAGGAGAGTGAGAGCTCAATGGTGGTGGCGAGGCTCTTGTTGTGATCCGTCTGGAGCATATTTGTCCGGCGTTCGTCCCATTCGCTGGCCAACCGGGTGGTGTTCCATTTGTTGTGATGTGCAACTGTGGCAAGTAGAGTGATCGACAGTGGATGGAATTCGAGTTGCTCCAGGATGTTGTTTGTCACAGTGGACCTTTCGTCGTGCTTATAGATCCGGTAGAACGTATCACACGCAGCCTCAGCTGACAGCGTCGGAATGTCGACCCATTCGCAGCCGGGAGGGATGGTGGAGATCCGGGATGTGATACACAGACAGATATTGCTGAGCTGACTGAGCTCCTCCACCACATCATATATCCCCTGCGCGTCCGTTCCCTGCGGATCGAGTATGGACTCTGCGTTGTCGAGAACTATGAGTATTTCCTTGGAGGACAGGCATGGTCGTAGAGGGGCCAGATCCTCGGGATTCTCGATGCCTGCGCCGATGACCTTGGAGAGCCGGCGGAGGAAGTGAGTGAGCGAGGCGGGGAACTTGTCGCATCGGATGAACCGACGGTCATCGCCAAACCGTCGTTTGATCCGGTCGTCGTGGAGAACGGTTAGAGCGATGGATGTCTTGCCGATTCCGCCAGCACCGATCAGAGCGGTCGGGGTGAGGTCTTCCGTGAAACCGACGATCTTTTCGATCAACCCGTCTCGCCCAAAGAAGACCCTTGGTGGCGGAGGTGGAGATTCCCCGGGTGCGCTAGATGCAAAAATGAGACACTAGATCCCCCACTAGTCAAGGTTGCTGACCTGCTTTGAGTCTAGGCGGTGGTAAACTATGTTTGTTCGGTAACCCTAGAGAATATGTGTTACTTACTGCCCGATCTTGACCATCAGTATCCTCACAAAATTTCAACACGTTCTGGTGCATGTCTGCGACTATTGTGTGAGTATTTATGGCCAGCTCCGTCTGTAGATGGGATTATTAGCGACGCCAAAGCGGGAGTACAATGGACACACGTTGAAGACAACAAGGATCTTGTTGAGGTCCGACCTCCAACCGGCGATCGTATCTTTGTCATTCTTCGCGTGGAAGAACCGAGAGACTGCGTTGCGCCCGCTCTTTTTTGAGATCTTCCTTTGCATTTCCGCGACGGTCCTGCGATCGAGAGTACGGTAGGTCGAAAGATTCGAGGCGTATATCGGTGGTTTCGCTCACGTTGTCAATTGATTTATCGCATCGCATACGGATCGACTGACGTCGTCCAATTTCTTTCCCCCATTCCCCGATCGAGGGCCCTGCAGATATCGACGCAGAATAATCCGAGCTCGACATAATCTAGCTCGTTAACCATTGAATCCTGACTACATGTGAACTTGGGTATGCCATCGCAGAAGATGAGACGTACTCGGATCATTGTGAGAAGGATGGTGACGGAGCCAAAGGCGGCGGTGGCTGGTGTGACGCTCGAGGCCTCCTTCGCAATATTCACGATGTCGATGGCTACATTCAACGAGGAGAGAACCACCTCCCGCTTCTTGGATTGTTGAGGTTCAGTCGCCATTGTCGAAACGCGAGGTGGTTGTGAGGAAGCGGTGCGGTGTGCAAGCTGTGAGGCCTGAGGGAGAACCCGAATCCCGACAGAGATGGGCGGCCGTTTTTTGATGGCGCGCCCGGACCCACTTGGTGAAGCATTCGCACGGTCGTAACATTCAAGGATGCATCCGATCATTTGATCCCTAAACATATGTTTGTTCCCCGCCTCTCGCTCAAAATGCCACGAAGAACGCTCCATCTACTGGCTGTTGATGCAAGGGTACATGCTCCATCAACCCTGTCTTACTTTTGACTCGGCACGTTTTCGAAATACCCGTTCGTCATGCGTCCTCTCCCCAATCACCAACTCTCCGTCAATCACCCGTGGGTCACCGGACCTTCAGCACACATCCTGCCCCCCTCGAAGCCGACCCGGACTCTGCCCGTCCATTGGACTTCATTTCGTTCCCACGGGGTACTGTTCTTTCTTCGACACCGAACGACCAGGGGAGCAGTGATCGAGCCTATATGACGGTTGCATCCGTCGGAAGCAGAACCCCACTAGCGTACTCCACCAACGCCTTGGTATGTAGTGTTGAAATAGGTGTACAGATCTAGAGGCGAGATGTCTGATATGGTTAGGTCGGCCATCGTGGATAACCCTCCTGTCGAAGCCAGGGACGTACGCACGGCACCCCTTGAAGCCTGAAGGCTTGCCGATGGGTCTCGGAGAGTTATAAAAGCCTGAAAGCGCAAACCTCCAATTCCTCAGCCGCTGTGCGACTGATCTTCTCCTTCACGAGTCTTCTTTCGGCCTGGTGCCACCTCTCCCTACACTCTTATCCTGATAAAAATCTTCACGACCATCATACAATTCAAACTCATCGCTGTCTTGACCCTTCTCGCCATCTCCGCCAATACTGCTGTCCCCGAGCGTGGTAGTGAGTTTTCCTGCATGCTCCCTCTGCTGGTCCACATGATTCTGATACTTTATCCGAGGCTGCTCTTGTACAGCCGGGACACGTTCTGTGGCCGGTATAGGCGGCGCAAAGTCTGGCGTGAGTATTTTGATGCTTGCAAGCTTCCCTGGCTGCCATAACTCAAAGGTCTACAAACTCAGTGGCAGTCTTGAATTTGCTGTATTCTCCGGATGCGTGATTTCCGTCCCTCGGTTGATGACACCAGCCCTCATTGTTTCACAGGGAGAAATTGTGCGGTTGCGCCACCATGAACCTGAATGGTCGGCCGTCGATCATGTGTTAATTGGGTAGCTGTGTATCAGAACAACATGTGCGGATGAACCAGACTTTTTCCGGTGCTCTTAGCTGCCCGGATGAGCGTTCCAGTATATGTTTGAGTCCCGCCTTCAACCTTAAATATCGCTTGTCACTCATATTGCTGGTGACCTCGGGCCGCCACTCTTGAACCCGAAATCTTCGTGTTACCCTCCTCGTGGAAGCATCTACCAGTTCAAACTACAACTGGAGACTGAGCCGCGGAAGGAACCAGCCGTGGTCAACCCACCTGTCAACGTCCAGGCTGAAGGCTGGGGCTCCACCGCACACCCACGGTGGTCCGGGGCGGTTGGTGGGTGGTCTGGTGCGGGTTTTTCTTTCTGGCGTGCCCTTACACAGTCCCGGTGATAACAGATGAGTCCGACGTCAGTAGGGAGATTGTATTAGTATGGCGCCAGAACGTATTCTCTGCGGAGAACGGTGGTGAATTGCAGACACGTTCACCAGGAAGATCTCGAATCGGAATTTTGCGATTGTGTGCAATTGACACGCATCGGTGGAATTGCTGCACGCCCCATCTGCTTCCAAGTGGTTCGGAGCGATTCTACCAGGTCACTTTTCACCAGCAAATCGACCCCCTCGCTTGCTCGGCGAGAAGGCGATCGACTCGGGTTTTGAGTCGATTTTGAGCCAACGCGTTGACTTCTCCATTCGAAATCTTCCACTCGATTCGATTACTCGACAGACAAATCGCTGATGGCTTCTATAAAGATGCTCGGCCCACCATGATGTTTGTCGTTCGCGCTTCCGATAACAGCAGCAGAACTGAACATGATTTACCTTTCGACTCTCCGATGACAGCTTAGTTTGAAGTTCTCACGGTGGAATGCGCTCAACAACACCCCATTCTGATCACCAGTCGCTACGCTCGAAGTTTTCCGGATCCTGGTCGAGGAACTATCGGAAATCACGCCGCGCCTTGCTTAGCGAAAAGCGCTGTGAACCCGTACCGATCAGTAGACACAAAGCGAACGAATCGGCGGTGATTGAAATATTGAGGCATTGCAGAACAATACCATGGATCGTCACATATGATCCACGAGGCGCGTTCACGCACAACGGGTACAGCACGGAGGACATCGTGGGATGTGGAAAATCGGCAAGCGTTTGGACAACAGATATGAAAAGATGCGTAAATACAGGAGGCAGGAACACTGGAAGAGAACGTCCTTGGAGAGGAAGAAGAAAATAGCAACGAGAGCGAAAGACAAAATAGGGGGCAGGACGAGGGGTTGGTGGCTGGC
>Ga0307517_10001020_pt1 | contig 47565 bp, 43 predicted proteins | sample 23_EM_MG_FD_194515 | JGI IMG/M metagenome (GOLD analysis project Ga0307517, IMG submission 194515) | Populus trichocarpa ectomycorrhiza microbial communities from riparian zone in the Pacific Northwest, United States - 23_EM | ecosystem: Host-associated > Plants > Roots > Unclassified | place...
GACCCATCACCTCGAGGTGGGTCGAGATAAGCACCGAAGAACATCGAACGATCAAATTAACCCGGGGGTATCAGAAACCCGTATCATGTGAGTCGTCTGCAAGGAACAGAAGGCAGGCGAGACGGAGAACGGCATTCAAACCGAACTCTATTCTTCATTATGGCTTGGCATCGAATTGTCAAGTGCGAACCCAGGCGTTGGCCGTTTGGCTAGATACCGAGGAGTAATGGCCCCGCAATTTGTCCTGCTTACACGTCTCTCGCTCGCCCGCTCGTTCGCTTGCCGTCTCCGTACAGTTCAAAACGCGGATCTACAGAAACGGATAGGGGTCGAGCGACATGTCTGGGAACCAATCTCGCGCGCCGAGCCAAGACGAACGAGAGGTAGGAAAATGACCTCCACCCCAAGGTCACCGGATCTCCCAATTGAACTACGCAAAACGGACGCTGAGCTCACGGTTTTCCTATCCCCAAGCGATCGGGATTTCGCTTGCGCCCCGGTCCCTCACTCCGCCCCACATCTGATAGGCCAGCAGATTAAGCCTCCGGGCGATATTAGCACTCGTTCCCTGGGCCCCGGTTGCCGTGGACTCGAATGGAAGGCGATGGACGCTGGTTCCATATTGGTTGGTAAGGATCGGATCAATACAAAGTCTCCATCGATGTACCACACCGGTACCGCTCAACCCATCGCACACAATCTGCCAAAGCGGGGTTGCGCTGAGAACGAAAGAACGCTCGGGGGACGATACCGGCCCTGACTCTGCAGAGGGACTACGCCCGTTTGGATATAGAACCAGAGTCCGGATCTGAGGTCGACCAACCCCGGATGCCTGGAATCTTATCTGTATCGGGAGCGGCAAACGTTCTGAGGCGCTGGTGGGGCCATTTGATAACTTCGGGGCCGTGTACGGAGCGAGCAGCGGATTTTTGTGGGTTATCGCCCGTAGGGAAAGAGGTGTATTTTTGGATGCAAACTCAGACCAGGCGTCACGAGAAACGAGTGACCCGGTGAGGCATGCAAAGTCAAATCCTCAGCACAGTCCATTGGAAATGCGTCCCTTCGGCCGAGTTCTTGCGTGATTTCATTTTATCTCCAGCCGCTGGCTGATAGGATAAGGTGTAAATGAGTGGCTTATCCCCTCTAAAATCCGTGTAATTTGCAAGGTTGGGGGGTTATTTTGTTATCGCATGACAGGGATCAGATCTGTACCGAACGAGCAGGCGACGGGGTACACCTGACCGACCGCTGGAAATTCGCGCGCGGTTCTTGGCGGCAGTCGGGGGTGTGTGGCTAACCGGTGGCCGATGCTTAGTAGATGGTTCAACTGTGCAGTTCCTGGCCGTGTGGGCGTGCACAGGTTGAGGTTTGGTGTCCAATCCCCGATATGGGATGAAACAGGTTTTGAGAAGCAAGATACAGACTAAACTGTGGAGACTAGACATGTGAGAACGCGTTGTGCCATGGCTCCGGGTGAGCATTGTGCCATACCTAGAACGCTCGCAGTCGCGGATCTGGGGGGAGACGACTAGGAGGCGGGCCGGATGTTGTAATCTTGTTTGAAAGATTCGAAATCTTCTTCTTTTGTCTTGTACTGATCAGTGAGACCCGAGATGACCTTTCGAATCTGTAGTGAGACATTAGCTTGTGCCGAAAACGGGATGACCGTGTAGAGATCCACATACACCGTCCTGATTTGTTTGGAGTGCCGGTACGACATCCTTGACCGTACGCTCAACGAGCACGCCTCCGATAAGGCGGAAGCATTTACGGTCGGGCTCCTGGGCGAGTGTTTCGTTGAGGGTAGATAGGACTAGACTGGGATAGGAACAGGTCAGCTGGTGCATCTTGGGACAATAGGAGGGGTGCGTACCTGTGTTCCTCGGCCTCTTGTTCCAGTTCGCCGATTTTGCTGGCCAGAGTCTGGAGATCAGACTGAAAGTTGGAGTAGTTCTGCTGGACCTCTATCAAACTTCAGCACGAGCTCGAGGAAAATGAGGCAACAGATCTAATCGCACCCTGGGCGGTTGGCGGCGGAAGTTTTGACTTGGGCTTTGCGGACATGGCTAATTCGGATTCTCCCGGGAGTTGATACGACAGACTCCTGATTGGCCAGCACAAACCACCACCACTCTCCTCGTTCGCCTACCACCGGAAATGTCGCTCACCCGCACCGTCCCCAGGGTGTTCAGCTTTTCTGCTCGCCTCGCACAGGCTCAGCTGTCCTCGAGGCAGACGCTCCTTGTTTACAGAACATTTGCCTCGTCTTCCGCCAGGCTCCAGGCGACACCCGTCGAGGACCAGAAGATTGTCAAGCCTGTGGATCAACAACCTTACAAGTACACCGCCGTGTCAGACCCGGAGGATCCATACAAGGGTGGTCCGAGTGCCGTTGAGAAGGCGGTCCACCTTTTCTTCTTTACTGAAATCATCCGAGGTCCGTTCGACTTCACCCGCGTCAACCTTTGGACCATCCGCTGAGAACCCTTTCCTCGTGTACAGGAATGTGGATCGTTCTCGAACAGTTTTTCCGACCTCCATATACCATTATGTATCCCTTCGAAAAAGGCCCTCTCTCTCCGCGTTTCCGTGGTGAACATGCTCTGCGCCGGTACCCAAGCGGGGAGGAACGGTGTATTGGCAAGTCCTAACATTCACCGGGTTCACTTTACCTCCTCAGACGCGTCTTCTAGCTTGCAAACTCTGCGAAGCCATTTGCCCTGCTCAAGCTATTACTATTGAGAGCGAGGAGCGTCTCGATGGAGCCAGGAGGACCACAAAATACGGTATGTCGTAAAGGTTCCCCGACTAAACCAACTCTAATTATCCCCATAGATATCGACATGACCAAATGCATCTACTGTGGATTCTGCCAGGAGGCTTGTCCCGTTGACGCTATTGTCGAGAGTACGTCATGACTGTGTCACATTCGTGCGGTGATGCCAACCGTCCTTTTTTTTTACAGCGCAAAACCAGGAATTTTCGACGGAGACACGCGAGGAATTGCTATATAATAAAGAGAAATTGCTTGCTAACGGAGATAGATACGAGGCCGAAATTGCCGCAAACCTGCACTGTGAGTTTGCCCCTAATCCACTTTTCCAATGTCGCCTGACGCGTTTTTCCTCAGCTGATCATGTATATCGGTGATCCTCCCTTAGTACTTCAATACATCTTAATCTCGTCCTATAATGTTCAAGTCGTATCGCCTGCAAGCTCCGGTCCCGCTTCAATGCCGCACTTCATACCGGCGCCATCTTTTTCGTGAATTATGTCCCTACAACCCTCGTGCCCCCCCCTGTGGTCCAGCGAACGCTGTTGTACGCCTTATCTCCTCAGGGGAAAGGGGGGTCCAGGCTCAAAGATTTCAACCAGAGGTCAGTGATCGACGTTGAGCTTGATTCTATTCCTTCGCAGGAACTCGACCTGGTAGCAACTCCGGATCCCTATCTTCTCTGGATAAGCATCCCCTGGAATAACCGACCCCCTTTACTTGTGAGGCCAATATAAATTCCGTTGGCATGTCACCGTGAAACCGAGATCACCCTCGATATGTCGTCCACGAAACAGCAAAGCCTCAAGGAGAACGCCGCCATCTCGAAAGGATCAGTGTGAGATACACAAGCGACCCTGCTGCTTGACGGGATTACTAAACTGTCCGCTTCGCAATTGCAGGAGAAAGGATCGAGGGAGGCGATCTCGAAAGCAAGCATCGACCGTCGACCATCACTCGTGCTGCTGGGACGTGAATTCGGCACACGAACCGCTTCTCACAAGCTCCCGCAATTCCTTCACGTCAGAGGAGTCCTGTCGAACGACACAAGGCGCCAACCTTTCAGCAGCGAGTCGGTTTACTACCCCAGTCAAGGGGCATCAAAGCGTCAATCTTGACTCCCAGAACGACATATCGTCCCCTGAAGCCGACCGCGCCCCCTTTCGTCCACTGGGTGCTACCGCGAATCGTTCTCGCCCCCCGTTCCTTTCGCCCAGGAAGCCCCGCAACATCCGAGCCGCTAAGCCTGTTAGGGCGATGATGGATGTGTTCTTGGATTCCCGTGCTAGGTCAGACATGGAAGACGAATCCGACGACGAGTCATTCAGGGATATCGGACGGCGTTTGGGGATAAGTAAGCACATGAGTACACCGGAGTCCCCGACCCCTCCCTCGAGTCGAGCAAGTTCCCGTGAGAAGGACAGCGTTTTCTCCACTCCGACGAGAGCGTCAAAGTCTCCCTCCCCAGAGAAGTCTCCTCGTCACAGATCCGGGTTCCGTCTATGGCGTGCGCAAGAGTATCAAGAGGGACCTTTGAAGTCGATGACCTCCCCTGGCGCGAAGTCTTGGACTCCGACGACCTCCCGTGATGGGTTTTGGAGGAGAGAGGCTGAGCGTCTGAGAATGTGCGCCCCGAAGATTCTACTCCCGTCCTGGCATCTCGGGCTCGCCGGTAAAGAAGACGAAGAGGATACGGAGAGGTTGATGACGCTGGCAGAGGTTTCCCTTGCGGAACTGGAAGTGGAAGTGGGTGGGTTGGACCCGCCCGAACGCCCAGGGTTCGATGTTTCGGGAGACAGGTCTACCGCCGGCTGGCCGTGAAACCGGACTTTATTTTCTGCTATCCCCCTTCTTTGGCGTTTTGCACAATGGTTATACCACTAGAGTATATACGGTTAATTCGGGTTATGTCTTTCTTTGGTACTTGCGATATAAGCATCATCGAATCGGTTCAGTTCCGTTACGAGAGCCAAACGTTCCAGCCGTGGGAAAGCATCAAACAATTTCCTCCCTTCCTCCCAGTGAGACCTGTATAGGTCGTGCCTCATGAAGAGACTATGCGTACGGTTAAGTTGGTCGTCATTGGTTCGTCTGGCGTAGGAAAGACCAGTCTCCGCAGTCAGGTGCGCCCCTAAGTGTCGTCAATCAAAATCCTCCGGAAATCCTCAATGTTTTTTTCTTTTTCTTTTTGGGTGTTTTATCGATAACAGTACATTTCTGGTCGATTTACCACGGGATATAGAGCGACCATCGGGGCGGATTTCATTACAAAGACTCTACCACATCACAGCGACCCTCAGGAGACCATTACCCTACAGATATGGGTGCGTCATTTTTCCATCTCGACTGCGGAAGATCTAGGGTCTGAGCTCGTCTGGGTGTGTGTGTGTGGCACCAGTAGGACACTGCTGGCCAGGAACGGTTCTCCGCTCTGTCGTCTGCTTTCTTTCGCGGGGCGGATGCGGTGATGCTGATGTACGACGTCAACGAACCCAAGAGCCTCGAGGCGCTCACGAAGTGGTGGCACGAGTTCATGGACCGGGCGCCATTGAGGGACGAAGACGTTGCGGAGTTCTGTTGTGTCGTTGTTGGGAATAAGATGGATTTGGTCCCGGCTGGAGAGTTCCCTGCGGTTATGGAGGGAGATGCGGTCAGGTTTATGGAGGAGATATGCCCGGACGAGGAACCGGCGGTGTTGTTTGCTACGCCTTTGCAGTCACCCGCTCTGGACAGAGATCTGGTACCTGCACCGTCGAAGATCGGGTCTATCGATATTGCCGACCACAGAACGCGACAGCATCCGATTCCGAGAGGACAGTCCGGGTCGAGATCGAGATCAGTCGTCCGTGGGGGGACCGTGTCGTCTACGCGGACTGCGATTTCGATTTACCACACCCCTTCGTCGTCCTTGTTTGAGAACTACGAATCGGCGAGGTCGTCACCTACACCTGCTTCCCGCTCGCCTTCGCCTCCAGCCAACATCCCTCTATCACCCACCTCAGGAAACTTGATCAAACGTAAAGCCTCTTCTTCATCATCTTCCTCTTCTACCCCGACAATCACGCCGAGTAATTTCGCTCTCCGGAGAGCCCGGACGAACTCCAACCCTTTGCCCTCGATATCCCAACAACAGGACCAAACCGATTCAGCTCATACGTTGGATCACCTGAACTCCCCTTCCCAACCGCCGAAACCGGAACGTAGGCCGAAGCTGTTTTTGACGTCTGCGAAGACAGGGGAGGGGGTCGTTGGCGTGTTTGAGTACATTGCGAAACGGGTCGTTACGAAGTGGGAGTATCAGGAAAATCTCGAGGCGAGGACGATGCACATGCAGGAATCCACTTCGGATACTGTTCGACTTGGGATCGCGGGCCCTCAGAATGGAGACGCAGGACCGCGTTCCAAACCCGCAAAGATTAGGTCCTGTTGTTCTTCGTGAAACACCGTATCGTCCGTCTCCACTTCTATATCCTCCCCCTTCTCATTTACATTCCCCTCCTTCCCTCCCTCCCATTCTTGGATACATCCCTCTCCCTCTCGGTTTTACTCCACTTGATATTCTTCCATCCTCAGCTTCCTACCCCCCTCGTTTCGGATTTTCTCGCGGATACATTATTCATCGGATTATACTTGTTAGATCATATTCCTGTTGCCTCCATTACCAGTACGCGTATAAATTGTTGCCTACGATTCATCCGGACATAGACGTCTGTTTGACTGCTGTCAGTGAGCTGGAGAGTCTCCGTGTCTTGGAGCTTTTTGGGGGATCCTTCTCATCAAACAGGGGATATCGAGGGAAATAATTCTGTTCATTTGCAATCTCGGTGTTTCAAGATAATTAAGTTCTAGCATCCTCGATTTCATAAAAGCAGGGCGCGATCTATAAGGCGGTAGGTACAAACCGGAGAAGCCAAATGACGTCCAACAATTGGAGGAGCTCTGGACCTGGACACGGTTCCCCTCTTGGTTTCATACCAGTCACTCAATGGGATATCGTTTAACCCGTTTGGAGCACAAGCTATAACGCTTTCAATGAGGGGTGTTCCGGGCTTCTCCGTCAGTTACGATTGCGACGACCCAGACCCTCCGAATCAGACTTGATGTACGGTGTTGGCTGTAGATCGAGTGGGGCGCGAGATCGGCAAGGCATGGTGGGGGCACAGTGGTTGGTTGCTCTGTGGTTGGTAATCGAGTGTCTAGAGGAACTCCGTATGCCACGGAGGAAGAGATGGGGTTAATGAGCGAGAAATCAGAAAGTTGGCCGGTGATAATCGGCTCGTAACTGTTCTTTTCTTTATGCCAGGCAGTAACTGCAATCGTACGAGGCGTTAGCACCGCAGCTATTAGCTCGCGACCACGTACTAGTGTCGTAGACACTGTGAGGGAAGATGCTGATCCTGGTAGGTTTCTCCCCAAGGAGGTTGCACTAGCTGCGATGAAGGGCGGACCCGTACGTTGCGTCCCTACCATGCTGTTACAAACCATCAGACAGCGCTCGTTTTTCATGTCCGCGAGAGTCCTTACCGAAAGGGTGAGGTGCGACTTGTCTGAAGAATAAGCAAGGTTTCCCACCGAGGGACGTGGGCCGTCACGATGGACGACATGATTCAGAGTGTTAAATTTTCCTGGAGAGGCGACTGAGTCCCCTTGCTCTGTAGTTTCTGGCCTTCTGCTCGTCACCAAAATCTCCGCAGCAGCCTGGGTTTCAATGATTCCCTACAGCGCAACATCTCGTCAACGCCGCTTGAATGTCTCTGAGAATTTGTAAGCCAACTTTTATTGCCAAATTCGTTTGGTTCTCCGGAGGGTCTTGGAAGGTGTCAGAGATAAACGGATTTGGCTTGTTTGCAGTTTCGGGATGACGGACCCGCAAAGTCGTCGGTACCCAGCTGATGCTTCGGGAACGAGCGAATCCTCAATTAACTGCCACGGGAGGTCAACTCCACGGTAGGTTACCGGGATGGGATCGGAATCGTTCACGAACCGGGTCCATTGGTCAAGCAACCCGGATTAAGGGAACGCCACTTCAATGCAATACTCGAGAGACATGTGCAAAGCAGACGTACGTAGCGTGTGACGAGGGACTTGTCCTCCCGTCCTCTGCGTGTAGCTGAAGCGCCATCATGGGATGGTTTCCACTCTCCTCAACCGCCATCGGCTCGTCCGAATCATCATTTTACCCAATTGCGCTAGGGTGGTGAGCCCCTCATGTCATGCAGGGCTTACTTGTTGGGTACTGGCTGCTAGCCTGATACTGGTAAGTACGGGAGAAGCAAGTACTTCACAATGACCGGATTTGTATACGAGAAAATAGACCATGCTGGGAAGATAACATCTACGGTGTTAACGTCACCGTCACGGTCGCTAGACATCTCTGCGGAGGCGAAAGGTCAGCACAACCCGGTGGAGCATCTGCCTGATCCCTTTGTACCTTTCATGAATGTCAGGATGCCATCAAGGGTGTGGCCGCTGTCATCCTTGGACACAGTGAATAAATCGGTGGCTCCGAGCGCCTGCCAAATCGACAATTCAACAGGCCCGACGTAGTCAGATGAGATTACGTTGGCATACCCGCTTCACCTGAGTGTCGAACGCTTTTGCCCTCTCCAACCCATTAGGGTATTCCGTGAGGAATGCTCTGATCTACGATGGTCGTGAACATCACCACCCTTATATTACCCCAGCATCACTTACGGCATGAACGGCTGGCTCGTATTGAGTCAAGAAGTATGGATTTCTATGCCGGATAACGCCGTTTGCCGATGATATACTGTATTCAAGGGCAGGATCTCTGACGTGGCCAACGGGCATGACGATAGATTTGATCTGGCAGGTTGTGAGCAAAGGCAAAGACAGGCCGGCCGCCGTGATGGCGCGGCAGTTAGCATCTTGGCTATTGTCGAGAACACCGTTGGAGATGAACGAGGAGCAAATGGTGGCATCCCCACCAGTCCTGTAAGTCGTACTGAAGACCTGCGTGCACATATAAGAAGGGCGGAATTGCCCCTTCTGTTATGGCGTACCGTGGGTGTGGGGTAAAATGCAGAGCCACCTGCTTCGAACAGATCAATTGAGATAAGAGGTAACCACGGACATTACGGAAACTTACATTGCATATGGTCGTTGATCAACTGGGTCTGGTGGGTTATAATATTGTCGGAAATGGTGGTCGTCCGGTTAACCGCAAGGTTATGTTTCCCGAGACCCATCCCGCACCAATATCAGTGTAGAGTTTGACGTCGTAGGAACCCCCATCCGTTGAAGTGACTGATTGCGGTGGGATATCGTGCGGCTTGGGAGGAGTGAGTGATACGACCGGTTCGATTCGTATGCGCGATCACCTCCACAGAGCTGATGAAGTTGACCGTGAAATCTACTGGACCCGCTGAGAGGACAAACGTGCTTTAGGCAGCGGTGAACTAACAAGTTTACATCATCGACAGCACCCCCAGGTTCAACAATTGGCCTACCTCAAAGCTCTTCTGGGTGACTTTGGTACGCCCGGGTACATCGGGACCATCTTAAAACGCGTACATCACGCCATTGGCTTCGATGTGCCCCGGCCAGCCCAGAATCTGGCAAACCGTAAGGATCTCGTCGCCGATTATGGAGGCGTCAAAAATTGTACCAAAACATTGGCCACGGATCATTCAGAGCTGCACCAGAGCCCTGTGACAACCAGGCAGACAGATATGGTGTGCGGACAGCGAAAGGCACCGACCGTGGCTTGAACGGCTTCGCCTCCTACCTCACAGCGGCGAAGGCATTGGAAGAAAGCACGCATGCGAGAAAAAGTAACGGGAGAAACGGCATGCCACGGTTGCGCAGAGCAGTACGGTCTAGGTGTGCAGGAGAAAGCAAGGTGTGGGTACTCTGAGGAGTTGCGCGACCATTTTGCCCACAACAACCGCCGACTGACGAGTAATTTTCTGGGGCCATCCGACAGCGACCAGTGACCGCTCACACCAAGTATTCAGTTGTAGAAACCTGTGATGTTGAATGGCATCAGAACCCTTGCGGTGCTAAAACTTCAAACTTGACGAAGATCATGGCGGATTACAATACCGTCGGTTTGATTTTGGGATTAAGTGTGTTGATACAATGACGATTGAATGGGAAGGTACAAGTGCGTTGCCCCAGGTGAATGTGTAACGCGTGATTATTGACCAAGATTACACAGAGGGGGACCGGGAGGTGGGCGGGACATGGGTTTGTGAAACAAGAACTCCGCGGCTTCACCCCACGTGGTACTGCAAAGAGGTCTGCAGACGACATTAACGATAGAAAGAATTATCCAATGGTTAAACTTTGTGACACAATGAATGGACTTGATGGTGTGATTATTTGCGGTAGTACTATTCACGATTTCGTCAGCAAGGAGGGCCAAAGTAGGAGTCAGGCCACTCACATCACGACGGAAGTTGAACCAAAGAGAAAGGCATCCGCGATCAAAGGTACACTTGAATCCCCTAAAATATTGCATTGAGCAGACGAAACCTGAGTTAGGGTAAATCGTTTACTTCTTGTGCGAAAACTCCCAGTCCCGATTTACAATTCTGAAAGCGATATCCTCGTAAGGTGGCCCAGCGGTAAACCGAAGTACCATTGTTTCGTCGTTGCCAGGCTCTTTGACCTTGACATACGACGGAGTCTTTGCACCCTCGATGAGATCGGGATAGAATATATTGAACTTATATCCCTGAACGACTTTGGGGGGAGGATTATCCGCACTAAGGAGAGCTCAGTAGGTTCCACCATAAGGAGGGGCAAGATTGCATACTCGTAGTGCGTCTGGTTGTATTTGTTCCACTCGTAGCCGGTGTGGACTTTGTTGAGGTATCGAGGTTTCCTCGGCCGATACTTGTCCTCCCAACTGTATGTCTCTGGGTTCGGAAGACTCTCTTCGACGTTGAAAAGTTCTTCTTCTTCCTCCATATCCTTCTCCGCTTCAGCTCGGAACATGGCTTCGGAGGCAAGGTCCGGATCGACAGGGGCCTCCGGCTTCTTTGAAGTCTCTGGAATAGGCGCAGTCGGTTTGACAACGAATTGTGAGGCCTTGACTGCTCTTCGGCGCTCGATCTAAGAAATAAGTGAATACCAGGGAGACCATAGACGTGGCGAAAGAATATACCAGATTGCGCCTATCTTCGGTAGCCGCGACGATGTCAATTTGGCGTTCATCGTAGGAGAGTTTCGTGATGTCGATGGGTTCAGGGCTCATAGACCTGTGATATTGTTCAACCTTTTCGGTTATAGGTTCTTGTTCAACCGCTGGTGCGACTTTGTTGAGAGATAGGGATGCGGCCGCGCCAGCGAGAAGCTCCTGCTGAGCTTGCAAGGCCTCGTCGCGCTGCCGTTTACGAAGCTGCTCCAAACGGTTCTGGACAACGACCTCGTGGTGGACCTTGAGTTTTGACTACGCAGGGCATTAGGGAGATGTCGCTGAGACTGCAGTGAGAAGCCCACCTGAGCCTTGTACACCAACAACTTCTTTAACAGTCCTTCCCAATACTCCACGTCCATGGGTTCACGACTCGCGAGCTTTGTCTGGATCTGGCGCTGTAGTGTGACCAGATGTTCGTACGACTTCCCCGCCAACAAATTGGCTATGTCTGATTCCACAACGGCCGCAGCTTCGACGCCCATCTGCTGGCGTTGTTGATCGCGCTCGACGCGATCTTTGCATACGACCATCATATTCTGTAGAAGTTAGTTATCCACCAGCGGTGGTGTGCGTGAATGAACCCACCGTCCAAAAATCGAGATTGTATTCCGACTTCTCCAAAGCCAAGTAGTGTTGGATATCGTCGTGGAGCTCTTCAATCTGTTTCGAAGACAGGTTCTGGGACATGGTGAGCGCGCGGGTTTTGACAAGCAAGAAAATAAGAAATTCACCTCGAAAATGTTGTATGGTTCATCAAGGTCAATCTCTACACCTGCCGCGTCGAGGTCGAAATCGCCATCCTCGTCGGGGTCTGGATTGGCGTAGCGAAGGTTCAGAGCAAGAAAATCAACAGCCTTCGCTCGCCTCTCCTTGATCCTAATGACAGCCCTTTGTCGTTCCTGGTCCAGTTGAAAGTCCTCGTCCTTGGCGAGCCACTCGGACATCTGGGCGGATTCGTTGAGCCTCTGCATCTTGATCTCTTCTTGTTCGCGAAGCCGTTGTTCAGCTTCTCGGTCCGCTCTCCTCTTGCTTAGCCTCTCGAGCTCTTCCTCAGCTTCCTGCCTGCGAATTATATCCCTTTGACGGGACTCAGCCACACTGAGTCCCTGCTTCCGTTCCTTCTCAGCTTTCTTGTGCCATCGGAACTGCTGACCGAGATTAACGTCGTGGAAAGGATTGTCGGTGGCGCTATACACGCTCAGCTCTGCGACTTGGCGAGCCTCTTCTTCGGCTTTGGCACGCTTTTTCTCAGCCTTACGGGCCTTACGTTCTTCAGAGTCGTCGTGTTTTTGTCTGCAAAAAGTCTACTCAGTACACACCGAGGGAGCGCAATGATAGCGATCCTACCGTTTGTGGCTCCGCTCCCCATCCCGGCTTCGACTACGGTGTTTTCGCCTCGATGGATCCCTGTCTCGATCACGGTCTCTGTCCCCCCTATCTCTGTCCTTGCTCCCGCTACGTATTCCGTATGAATCGTCCCTGTCCTTGGATCGGTCTCGGCGTCGTTCGCGTCGTCTGTCGTTGTCGGAAGGTGATCGTGACCTGCTCCGACCCATCACGGCGGAGGTTGAGAAGGTGTAAGCGTGGGAATCTATGGCTTGGCATGCTCACAGTTCCCTCTGTCTTGTTGGTGCTGGCGACCGAAGCACACAGTTTCTTGTCTCTGCAGTCTGCAGCTTTCGAATCTTGTCCCCCACTCGCGAATCAGTCATGAGATGGCATCCGCGTATGATCCAGCTTCATAGGCAACTCAGGACGCAGGCGAGATACGCTTACTTGCAAGAGGAAGAACCCGGAATGTCCTATGTCCAGAAATCTGGACTTCCGACCCCCCGCCAAGTAAAATCATACCCTCACCTATGAGAGGAGAAGGTTCTGAGCACGGTTTCAGCTTGTGAAGTATCTGGATCAGTTTGTGGTCGGGCAGGCTACCGCAAAGAAAGTGTTGTCGGTGGCGTGAGTCTCCAACAACCCCGTCCTACTTCTAAAGCCCTGGCTCACAACATTCGTTACGCACAGTGTATTTAATCACTACAACAGAGTGCACGCAAATCTCCAATCACAGACAGACTCAAGATATGCTGAGTGGAACGACCAAGGCCAGCGTACGTTCAACCACCCTCAATGCGCCTAGTCCTCTTCTCATCACGTTGTCACAGAAACGGACCTGGAAGTAAGGACAGCACAGTTACAGCCCTACCCTCGGCGTACCAGGCCAACGTCCTTCCTATCGTCTCCGAGCCACGGTTTGCCGTTGTTCGAGAAGAGCAATGTACTGGTAATGTATGCCACAAACCTCTTATTGTACCTCGCGCTCTGCATAACTTAATTTCTTCCAAGAGGTCCTACTGGCTCAGGTAAATTGATTCACCTCCTTGTGCTGTCTCCCGGCTCACGGGAATGTCCTGTTCTTGTCAGGCAAAACATTGTTGGCGAGGACACTAGCCAATGTGATCGATGTCCCCTTCTCGATCAATGATGCGACCTCGTTTACACAAGTATTGAATTTTGCTGTTGAAGGCGTCACTGATAGCTAAACCTATGTCTAGGCCGGTTGTAAGTCAGAAGATCTCTTCCTCCAGCAATGGCTGAGTTCTGCTGACAGATGTGGGGGAAGATGTTGACATGTGCGTGCAACGGTTGTTGCAGGCAGCTAACTACGATCCGTACCGCGCAAGGTAGGCCTCTAATCACAGTTCCTAATAGACCCCGCATCGTTTACGTGGTCACAGCATGGGCATCATCTACATAGATGAAGTCGACAAGATTGCGCGAAGGAGCGGTAGTGGTGCTGACGGCACCCGTGATATAGGTGGAGAAGGCGTTCAACAAGCTCTCCTCCGCATGATAGAAGGTTCGGTCATATCTATCCAGGCAAAGGGTGCTCCCGTAGAAGCTACGAGCGAGGGCCGGACACGCCCTGGTCAACGCCCTCCACACTCTTGTTCGTCTCACCGCTTACCGTACCTATTTGTTTTTCCTTGTAACTGAACATTTTGAAAGCGACAAAAACGGACATCTACCATATTGACACCTCAAACATTTTGTTTATCTTTAGTGGTGCATTCGTTGGACTTGATCAGATCGTCAAGAGGAGGGTTGCGAAGGGAGTGGGTATCTGGGTTGAATGCTTTTGGTTCCCTACTGATCCTCTCCTAGTCGATTGGCTTTACCGCGAACATATCATCAGAAAGCGACAACTCAAGCAGTTCGATGTCTTTCTTTACCCCAAACAACAGCGTTAGGTGTTCTCTCCCCGATATACTAGAGCAAGTTCAACCCGTTGGTGAGCTACCCACACAACTCCTTCCAGCACATTGATTTACGTGCTATCCAGACCTGATGAAATTTGGGTAGAGCAAACGCTTCACTAAATGCATTCGTTGCTCAAGAATACGCTTAGATTGATACCGGAATTCATCTCACGAATGCCCTCCCTCACGACACTTTCGCCTCTCACAGCAACCGATCTCCGGCGAATACTCACAGAGGTCAAAGGTTCACTCGTTTCGCAATACACGGCGCTTTTTTCCTACTCTGGTGTCGAGATCAAGTTCACGAATGCCGCCCTATGTGCCATTTGTAAGAAAGCTGTTGAGAGGGGCGGCGGCGCGCGTGGATTGAGGGGTCTCATGGTATTTGTTCTCAATCTGTTGTTGCGCTCCCTGACGAGGTATCCCCAGGAATCCATCCTCTTGGATCCAATGTACGAAGTACCGTGAGTCTTTCTCGATGCCATGTTGGAAGTTGCCACTGACTGCTCGTGCATTTCGCAGTGGTTCAGTGAGTTGAGATATTTTCGGTTGATGTTCTTCCCTGACCCTCATAAGGACATGCGACACGTCCTCATCACACGAGCCGTGGTTGAAGGGAAGGTACCCCCTTTGACGTGGCCACACGGCGAGGGAGCTGCCGCGTGGAACGCATTTGCCGAGGAAGAGAGATTGTCCGGGGAGGAATTGCCATGAGAAACATCTCAACACGCGGCACTCCGGTTCATGGGGATACATGCTGTACATCAACCCGCACCAATGCATATATAATAGTGTACTTCCGATTCCTACCCGGAAAACTACTCGGTCTTGGTCTCTTCTTTCGTCTCTTCCTTGGCTTCCACCTCTCTCTCCTTGTGCTCCTCCTTAGTCTCTGTCTCCTTGTTTTCCTCCTTGGTCTCAACGGGGGCGGGTTCTGACTCCTTCGGAGCGGCAACCTTGGAAGACAACTCCACGTTGGATTTCTGGGCATTCTCAAAGGCCGTCTTGAAATCGTCGGCGACTATAAAGTGGACAATGAGCGTTGTATCGATACAGAATCGAACGACGACGCACGATCGGAGTTTGCGAAACGAATGGCCAAGGTCTCAGAGGTAGGGGGGTCCTCTGAGTAATCTGCAGCAACCTTCCACACCCAGCTTCGGTCGGAGCCGACGTTTGGCTGCAATTTCATTTCGGCTGTGACTGTAGAGCATGGTCAGCACTAACGTGCAGTGGCGCACGTTGAACACACATACCGAGGTGATTAGCGCAGACTTTGTGGGTCTTATCGCGCCTCATCACGAGACGAATCTTCTTAGATTCCTTGTGCTGAAGCAGACGAACGTCTCCGGTTCCCCTTTCTTTCCACTCGTTACTGTCAGTCGCGAACCTGAACAACTTGGAGCGTCTGGGGAGGCGGGGTGATAAAGGTCAAAAGTGTGAAGCGGTATCGTGGATGAGTTTACGCACAGTTTAAACAGGACCTCTTCGTTCTCTTCGTTGGTTTTCACTTCGACCTGCTCAGTCAGCTTGATGACTGGTTCGAAGTGGGGGTCGTGCTCATCCTCCGCCTAGATCAGTCGATTAGATATCGACCGCACGCGGACGAGCATCAGAGGGGCTAACGCGAGGGGCCTTAGTATCTTCAGTAATCGCGGACATTTAGGATATCGAGAGAGAAACCGTTAATCGTCGATTGAGAAAGAGAGGAAGGGTGGGGGTGAAAAAGAAATTTGGGATCTCTTCGCCTGAGGGTGAGGGCCACGTGCCACAACGCGCAACTTGAAATCACCTATGACAAGGTCCCTCTCCTCGCTGGTCGCCTTCTTCCTGCTGCTGGTGGCGCCATGTTTGGTCTCAGCATACTCAATAGAGCTGCCAGCAGCCACGAAAGAATGCTTTTTTGAAGATTTACACACGAACGACAAGGTCTGTGGCAAGAACGTACCTGCTTGTTATTTCGGAAGCTGAACAGTTTGTTCCAGATGACCGTAACTTATCAAGTCGGCGGCGGAGGACACATGGACGTCGACTTCTGGGTTCGTGACCTCTTTGGTTTGCTGATGCAACTAACAACTGACCGCCCTGCAGCTGACAGATGCGGATGGCCATGCACTCCACAAAGACATCAAACAGTCAACCGGCACTGTGTCAATTACCGCGAAAAAAGATGGGAAACACGAATACTGCTTCTCGAATCTCATGAGCTCGGTCTCGGACAAGGTCGTCAGGTGCGCTAGGATCTGGCCTCCAGATTAATGCGTCCCTCACCGCTCGTGCAGCTTTAACGTCCACGGTGTGATATACGTTGGCGAAGATGGCAAGTCGCTTTTCTCATCGACCTGCCTCTCTTCTCTCTAACTATCTACCACAGACATCGTTGCCCCAGTCGAGAGGGAAATTCGGGCTCTCGCAAACGACCTCAAATCCGTAAGGGATGAACAGGAGTACATCTTGGTCCGAGAAAGGAGGCATCGGAATACCGCCGAGTCTACGAACTCTCGTGTCAAGTGGTGGGCTATTGTTCAGGGCATTGTGCTTTTCCTGGTTGTAGCATGGCAAGTTTACTACCTCAAGGTACGTATGGAGTTGAGGTTCAGCAGAAACCGTCCGTTGCTCACCCCGCTTCTTTCCAGTCTTTCTTTGAAGTAAAGCGTGTCATTTGATATTCCACAATAATAATCGCTTCTGCTTCTGGGGTATATGACAAGTGAACGAACTAAACAACATATCGACAAAGGTGATTTCCATCATACAAGAGACCCTACGAGTGGGAAACTGGGCATATAAAACAACACAAGGTGGGGGGATAGGAGGACAACATAGTGCAAAAGGAGGGGCTATGAGACGAAGGTCAAATGCAGGATCGATAAAAAACAGCTGGTAAAACAAAGCATCTATTTCCAAGTCGGCTTGCCGGCTCGGTTACTTAGGTCAGCCATACTAGCATCTCCTGAGAAGCTGGGCACACCAAGTGTACTAGGTCGCCGAAGCTTCCCCGTTGCTCCCAACCGTGCGGACAACAAAGACAGCCTCTTCGGTTTCCCAGGGGACCTACGAGTCGAGGAGTCCACCAGTATCCTCTTTGGACCAGCGTTGATCGACATGTTTGCGTCCTGTGGAAGCTGAGGGATCAAACTTGACCTTCGTCGCACCCTCTCACTCCTCATCGGTCCTAGATTCGACCTCCTTCTGCTAGGCTTGGTCCCAAACGACCTTTGTGTAGCAGGAACGCGTCTTGCAGGACTGTCTGGACGTGCATCCCGGACCTTGGGAACGTGGAGAGCGCTCATCGGCTTGGTTCCACCGGCGGAGATGTTTTCTAGCTGAGCGTTGAGGTTTATACATCGGTCTGAAAGTGGAGATACCCGTCGAGTCGCACGAGCAGATTTCGGAGTTTCGTTTTCACGATCGTCCTCGGCTAGGCTCGCCAGCGTCGCTGAACTCTTGGATTTGAGGAAGTTGGCATCCATGCGACTTGAACGGGGTCGTTTGCCAGCCAGAGAGAGGGAATCCCGACCGGACATCGAAGAGAAGCTGAAGTTGAAACTATCTTCCGTCTTCTCGTCTTCCCACTCGCTTTCAGAGCCTGCTCGAGAAGCGCTGCGTGGTTGTAGGGGAGGGACATCGAGCAAGTCAGAGGTACTCTCGGCCGAGGGTGATACGGATATGATCATGGACTCGGACTCGGCTAAGTAACCTTTCCCAGCCTCGTCCTTCCACTGAACTCCCTTCTTCTCCTTCTTCTCTTTCTCCCTTTCTTTCTGGAGCGCCTTCTCCTGATCGGACAGTCGGCGTTTTGGAATGGAGGTACGGCCTTTCTTGGGCGAGTTACGATATGGTTTCTTAGAAGGGGATGCTAGGTGGGCCTTGATCGTGGGTAACGAGGGGATGGTAGAAGTCCTGTGATTCGCTGATGAAGGGTGATCTTGGTATAAGTCGGAATGGATATCCAGCGAAACGGCGTTTCCAACGAGCGCCCTCAACGCCTCCTCAGTGCTGGTGGAAATGGTCTTCATCGAGGAGGCGACGACGCCAGCCGTATGCTCTAGGTCATCCTTCTTTTCCGCCAACGACGTTTCCAACGACTTGCCAGTCTCTGAGAGAACCACCTTGTGCTTCCCAATGATTCCCAAAAGTCCAACGATCGTCCTTGCCTGCTCTGCGATGATGTCTCGGGCCGCTTCACAGAACCCTTCAGCTTTGGCTCGCTCCATCTCTGACCTCCTCCAGCGGGTGTCAAGTTTGAGGTTCTCCATCGACTGTTCATCCAAGCGGTTTGAACGCCTCTCGACCACAGCACGGAGCATGGCATCGAACATACTGGTCGAGTTGTTGGATCGTTGGATACGAGCAGCAAGTGAGGAATCGGGCTTGAGGACCTGCTCCTCAGACTGGAGGAAAGCGAGCAATAACGACCGTTCGGCTGCCAGATCCGCCGAGATACCCGTAGGGGACAAGGATTCAGTGTCGATTTTGCCCAGCCGGGTGCGAATAGTATCGCATTTGGACTTAGCCGCGGCGACCCTACCCTGACACCTGGAACCGTCGATGATCACCGATCTGGTCTGGTCGGCCTTCGTTTGAAGATCCTTCTTAGCCCTCTCCACTTCAGCGAGCGCCTCGGCCTTTTTCCGGTTGGCGATCTCCTGGTCCTTCCTAAGCTGTCCGGCGAGTTTGGCTTTCAGTTCTACAACCTCCTGGTTCAGCCTGTTGATCGCCTCGACGTACTGGCCGACGTGACGATTGACATTGAGGACGTTTCTTGTGACGACCTTTGTCTTAATCCTCGTGGCTCGTTCGGCATAGATGAGGGTATTATGGGTGTCGTCGAAGTGTTGTGACGTGGGGGCGACGCAAACGATCATCACCGTCTTGCAGTTCCCTCCCAGCGAGAACTTTAGGAGACGGGTGAGCTTGCTGTTACGGTAGGGGACATGGCGGACGGCTCCTCCACTCTCGCAAAGGGAGTTGATGCAGTTTCCGAGGGCGAGGAGGGATTTGTTAATGTTAGCTCCTTCTACCATCCTCTGACCCATGTTTGTGGTGGCGGCAGCACGTTCGCTACCTGCAAGATCGATAATCGATAAGGTAGCAACGGTTCGCTCTTCGGTAACGTTCGCGGTGCGGGGCGATCGTGTAACATGGACTTGTAGTACGGCGTGAGATCGTGACGATGTTTCGTTAGCATTGGTTGGCGACTGTGTCCGGCGGGTGTTTCCGAGGAGGACGATTTGTTTCACTTCGTCCGCGGAGGTTGGACGAAGTTCTGTGAGACCAGCCACTTTGACTGACTTGTCTTCGCGGATCTGCAGCCCACCGCGTTGCGTGGATGAACCAGGTTCGGCGAGGAGATCGCGGATCTCTTCGTTATAGATTTCTAAGAATGTGACGAGGACATCGAAAGAGTATTCTTCTTTGCGATCCTCAATGAGTTGGAAGAGGTCGGCCATTGTGAGGTAGATGACGCCTGGCTGGTCGGAGGTTCCGCTGATTGTATGCGTTTTTCCGCATCCTGTTGCCTGTGTATTGTGTTTCAGCCTTGTATGCGCCTGGAAAATAACTCGATAGGCGCTCACCCCGTACGCGAATACTGTGGCATTGAACCCGTCTAGAACGTTCGTTAACAGGGGTTTTGATGTAGCCTCGAACACGTCTTGCTGAGTGGCATCGCGGTCAAAGACTCGGTCAAAGATAAATCGCTTATCTTTATACCGTTTTGACCCTGGGGGGAGAAAACCGCGTTCGACAAAAGCCTTTGTTTTGTCCGTTTCAGGGGGGTCGAAGCAGAGCACCCGGTCGTCAATGATTCGCACGATGTCTCTAAGGCCTGTCTGCGCCGTTACGGGTCTGTTGGGTGTGTAGAGTGATCCGTCTCCGTGGATAGTTGTGTCGTAGATTGTTTCTGGGAGCCGAGCGGCTTCCCATGATGTTGGAGGTCGCACACGTACTGTTGTCGCGTGAATCAGGCGCGGTATCTATCTCCATTGGTCAAAGTACACACCTGCGACTGTGATGGTGCCATTTGGGACCATGGTGTCGTGAGGCTGGGCTGGATGTAGGGGGGCAGCAGCGAGTGAGTGCGAATGATTCCGTCGTAGTCGGAGGGCGTGGTGGAGTGGTCGTCGATGGATTGGGAAAGTCAACCAAAATCAAACCTAAACACGCGAGGCAGCACGCGTTTGCTCACGTGACATCTCTCCACCATGGCCTCGATCACTGTTAAAGCCCCCGCAGACTTTCATGTCCATCTCAGACAGGGAGAATTCAGCAAACTGGTCACCCCGCACGTCAGGAAGGGAGGATTCATTTTGGCGTATGTCATGGTACGCGGAAAGTGATAATCTGGCTGATCGACGTTATCTGATCACCGGTCAGCCAAATCTCAGACCACCTGTTACGACGACCGAACAAGCCCTGGCTTATAAAGCTGAGCTGCAAAAAATCGACCCGAATGTCGAATACCTCATGACACTGTATCTATCTCCCGATCTCACTCCTGACGAGGTTAGGAAGGCGAAGAAGGCCGGGATCGTTGGTTCGTAACCACTGATGGGATATCCGTGGATTTTCTATACGATGCTGTCTTCTAGGTGTCAAGTCGTACCCGAGAGGTGTCACGACTAATTCTGATGGTGGAATTGAATCCTACGAGGTCTACTATCCTGTCTTTGAGGCTATGGAGCAAGAAGACTTGGTCCTTAATCTGCATGGGGAGATCCCTTCTGATGCTGATACGGTGAATTATGAAACAATACTGTTGTAGACGTTCGCTTGTTGACTTCTGTATAGAACGTTTGCGTACTAAACGCAGAACCTGCCTTCCTGCCACATCTGCGCAAAATTCACGAACGATTCCCTAAACTACGGATCGTGCTCGAGCACGCCACGACCCGTGCCGCCGTGGAGGCCGTCAAGGCTTGTGGGCCAACGGTCGCCTGCACCATCACCGCCCATCATATTGCGTTGACAGTCGATGATTGGGCCGGTCAAGCTTGGAACTTCTGTAAACCAGTCGCGAAGTATCCTGATGACCGACAGGCTCTCAGGGAAGTCATAAAGAGTGGTAAGAGATTCACGCGGCCCAGCCATGAGGTTTTAATTTCCTTTTCCAGGGCACCCACGATTTTTCCTCGGTTCAGACTCAGCACCCCATCCACCTCACACGAAATCAACTGCGGCTCCAGCCCAGCCATGCGCGGCCGGAGTTTATACCTCCCCCATCCTTCTCCCCCTTGTTGCGCATCTTCTTGAGTCATTTGGAGCCCTTGATCGGTTGGAAGGGTTCGTGAGCACTTTTGGCCGGTCGTTTTATCAACGCGAGTTGGGTGGGGATAATGCCGCTCAGGTTTCCACCATTGTTTTGAAACGGGTCGATGGTGGTGAATTGATAAAAGAGGGGTGGACTGAAGGCGACCAGGAGGTCATTCCGTTCTGGTCTGGACAGAAGATTGATTGGGTTATCGATGAGGACAAGTCAATTAGATGATTTATTCTCCCGCCTTTACGCATTGAATCTTCAATCTTATCTCGGGCTAAGGATTATCAGCACATGTGTCCGGCCCTGAGCATTCCCACTTGCCCACTGTCGGCCATATCCCACGAGGACAGCAGGCAGCCGGCTATGACGCGCGATCGGTAGCTATCTCACTCAATCCGGTTTCAGTCAATATCTCCCTTCCCATTCTAACGCGTGTTGCCGCGTGCGCTATTACAAGCCATGGGACAAGCGATGCCCAGGAGGGCAAAAAACAAAAAACAAAAGACCCGCTTCCAAGATGACGACAGCAAACGTGCGTTTACGTCTATATCCCTCCAATACCTCGGTCGTGCGACTCTCCGCCGCCCTTATCTCGTATTCGCGAGTGAAGCTGATCTCATTTGTTTACAGTGAACGCTGATATGAATGGATGGTCGGACGTGACTCGCCAAGATCCATGGGGACCGTCTCACGACAAGAGTGGATGGCAGCCGACTGGAGATACTGGATGGGGCGCTACCCCTACCCAAGAAACCGCATGGACGACATGGGGACGGGAGGATTCGAACAACGCCGGGGGTGGTACGTGGGGAAACGACACAGGTTCAGGTCATTGGGGGAGTAAACCTACGAAGCCCGGGCGAGGAAACCACGACGCCTCAAGCACGGGATGGGGCCAAGGTCACGACCGTCAGACTTGGAGCGAGGAGGAAGAGGAGGAGGGAGAGGAGGGAGATGACAGAGACTCTGGATGGGGGGAGAGCGGACCGCATTGGACGACCACTATCCAGGACGGTGGAGGTTTCCGCTCGCATTGGACCAAGTGGGGGCGCAATGAGGATAGGCCTCCTCCAATTCCTCCGAGCGCCATCAAGAAACCTCATTTGACCCGTCAGCCACCAACTAAACCTCAGTCCGCCCAGAAACACGCCCACCAGGATCATGCAGAAGCTCTGAATCGTTTGTTATCATCCTCTACCCATCAGCGCACACCTTCCCACAAGTCACGGCCAACTTCCACCAGGTCCCAGCCAAAACCCCACTCGCATACGCCTCCACGAAATCAGTGGCCTGGTACCTGGGGTACTACCTATTCAACATCCTCAGATGGTCTCTCGTATGCCGATGATGAGCCTCCCGCCCCTCCTGTTCACCACCACAGACTACCACCACGGGAGGACTATTTTACCCCAAAGTCACCGTATACCCCCGTCTCTCCTTCACGGACCCTCGCAGCTGCGATGGGTTTGCCCGGCCCAGCGCATTTCGCTTCACCTTATGGCAAAGATCCACAGGCACATCGTTTTGTTTTTTCGGACGGGGCTGCTTTGTCAAAAGCGCACAAGGCCTTATACAGTAAGACTCGCAGAGCTCAAGACCGTTTGCACTGGGCATACAACCCGGATAATGACGAACGAGTTAAATCTGCCTTGTGGTGGGTCCACATGATGTCAGAGGGAGTTGGCGGTCTTGGCGTGAGTGGTTAGTCCTCCGGTACCTTGTATGGTTCTGAGTATTTTTCAGCTTCAAAAATTCCTCGAAACCAACAATCGAGGGGCTTTGTTTGTGAATGCGGACTATATGCCTCCACAATCCCCCCACGAGCCAGCGTTTGACTGGATAACCATCGACGAGCTGAGGGATACAATGGATAAGATCCTTCAGGAGTCTGTCGCCCTTTATGACCCTGCGAAGCAGGTAGTCGTCTTTATTTTCTTATTATCGAAATCCGGGAACAGCATGGCGATCTGGAGGAGGAAGATCCCGGTCCCAGAGATTCTTCAGACAGCCTATAAGGATGACATTGCAGAGGTGAAGGCTGGACTCGAGCCAAACTATCCAGTTTATGTTGAAGAGTCAGTAGCTGGCTCGTCCCTGTGTTTTCACCGTCGCTCATGTTCTTTCCTCAGGTTACCGCCCGCGCCACCGAAAGAGAAGCCCAGGGCGATGGATCCACCATCTCGTCGGGTCTTGAGCAAACGTAACAAGAGCGCTGGCACTGTCACTGTTACGACTCCCGTCACCCCAGCGACAGAGACTCCCCAACCTGTAGTTTCCAAGAAGAAATGGTGGAAACCATGGTCTTCAAAGTCGAGGTCAAAGGCCGCCACCAAGAAAAAATGACTTTATGATCCCGAGTTTATAACGACCCTCCCACGATCTGTCTTCGTGCTTTCATTTGTTCATCTGTCGACGTGTTTTCTTTGTGTTCATCCAATGGACCCCGGACATATACCCTGTTACCGTTGTACTTGTAGGATATTTTCACCTGTACACATATACCGCGATGTCGCGACGAGCCTCAATGACACCCTGGCCCTTAAAGGTCCCGGAAACCTTTATTTTGTCATTTTTGATCCTGGCCTCGTTTCCAACAGGTGTCACGCGAACACGTCAATGCAGCATGTCCATTATTTCCACTGACCCCTCCCTTTATCTCTGACGCCTTATATTATCTTTACGCTCATCACCCAATACCCCTACCGGTTCCCTGCAGGCCTCGGACGCCATGTCCGGTGAAGGGAATACGACTACTGCATCCTCCCAACACACGAGCAACCGCAACTCTTTCGTCACCGCTTTACCACGTTCCGCCTCAACGAATTTTCCCGAATCGGATGAAATCGAGGCCAATTCCTCCACCGCCACGCCAGACGATGGGACCGAGGAGGTTGGGACCTTGGAATGGGCTCAGGTTATTGAACTGCAGGCATTCAGTGACAGGAAGGTGTGGATTGAAGAGAAGACTCGGGTGAATACATTGTTCCTTTTTCTCGAGGATTTCCCTACCGGCGAGACTGAGTCACAATGGTCTGTTTTCTAGCTACTGGAACAAATGCCCCAAATAGAGGTCTTTGTTGGACTGGACGCCCTCCGCTCGGGTTCAGAAGCCATAAGCTCTGAGTTACCCACTAGGGCAGAGCTCCGGGCCTGGGTCGTCGAACATGACAAGATAGAGAAAGAGACAGAGATTTTCGACGCCGGAGAGTTTAGGAAGCTCAAGAAATTCACGAAAGGTCCGTCCCCCAGTTTCCCCCGCGGTACTGCCATCACGATGCCGATTTTCGCAATAACTTTCAGCCGCCGCTCAAAGGAACCTGTCCCCCGCAGACACCGACTTAATCGAAATCACTCTTACGACAATATATGCCCTAGACAAGTTACTGCATTTACTTCGCGATCGTTCAGAAAGTCTAGAACTCCTTGCGACCCGGTTAACGTGGGAAGAACATCGACGTGCTGCTTGGACGGACTACCACAGACTCACGAAGGACCTTGGCACCTTCCTGAAGAATCGTGCCCAATGGTCTCCCTCGATTTACGAGAACGCCGCCGGAGAGGCCACCAGTTCATCTGGCGGTGGAGATACCCCCGTCCGTCGTGGGTCGGTTGCCTCTATCGCATCTGCATCCTCGGATACCACTGCCGCTAGTATGTCGCGCGCCGCACGTTTCAAGCTCGCCGAAGTTTTGTCGAAGGATGCAGCGATCCTCTCCACCAGAATCTCATCGCTTCGCCACGGAAAGATATCTGCAGCAGGAAAAGCTCTCGACAAGCTCATTGACGAAAGCCGGAAACCTGTACCTGATATCATTCTGGACGAGCAAGACCGGTTGGAGAGTAAGGGTATCACTGAGATGGAGGATCTTGGCCAGTTTGTCATGAATGTCGTAATGCAATGGAAGAAGTGAGTTCTATTCTTCTGAGGGTCTTAATCGGTCTCATAATGCTATTGCAGAGCGGACGAGATTTACGTCGAGAACAAAAAGGACCAAGCCTCGGCCCTCACGCTTATCGAAGAGGTCGAAACTGCATTGTCCTCCCATCCCACTTCCCGTCAGAACACCCTCTTTACTTCCCGGATCAATACCTTATCAATGCGGCTCTCGCAACGAGGTGACCCGGCTGCGGTCAAGAATACCTTCTTACACCCCGCGCATATCCTATTCCCGGAACAAGATATCTGTAATCGGTTGCTCGTTTCCACCTTATCGGCGGAGATGGTACAATCCGTCGATCTTACACAAAAGGCAGAAGAGCTGGTCAAGAAATACCACGCGGAGTACGAAATCGTCGAACGGACTGATGGTCTCTGTTCCGTCGCGGGGCAACATCTAGAACGGTACGAAGTTGTTGCGCAGAAGTTGGAGAATGGCGTTGGAGCATCAGACGATGATGACGGAAAACCTCCGAACCTCGAAGATATCGCATGCTTAGAGCCTACGACTCACTCAGCTTTCTTGGCACTATTCCCCAGCATAACCAACGATCTGGATGAACTCAACAGGTGTGCAACTCGCACACTACAAGAACTTGCTGCTATATCCCTGCGCCTCTCTCGTCCCAATATCGACCCTGACTTCAAGGCAAACGCCAATATTATCGCCGACCGCCTGTCCTCGAAGAAACAGTCTCTTGGGGGCATCCATGCCGATGTCTCCGCTCGTGTCAGTCACCTGAAGCACATCCGGCGGATCCGTGCATCCCTTGATGGGGTTTACACCTCTCTCGAGGATATTCGACAAGACATCGACGAAGGTATCAGGCGAGACCAGTGGACCCCCCGATCCATCCAGCCAAATACCCCTTTGACGCCGGAAAGCTCCTTGGACCCGCTCCCCGCAGCAAGTGTATCCCCCGAAGAAGCGATCCAGCGGCTCAACGATATTCGTAATGTCGTCATTGAGGAGTCGATTTCTTCGTTCGCATCCATCTCGACTAAAATACCCCAGACCTTACGAAACTGGGTGGACCAAGACTTGTCCGAATCCAAAGGCGCTATGGATGGTCTCCTGCATTTGGCATCATTGTGGCAAGCATCTATCAAGCAATCCTCCGTCATGTTCGAAGTCACTGAGACTGCAAACGACTTTCGTGTTCAACTCGATGACCTCCAGGGCGAATTCGACACTTTCATCGATGCCATTCTCGATCACAATTCCACACCCTCCGCACATATCCAAGGGGACCTCATTGATCGGGAACAACACCTGCAAGACGCAGTCAAGGCATTTGTGGACAGCCTCTCACATCGTGTGCCCTTCATTGGAACCGTCAAGCGGCCTCCTACCCGTGCGCGCTCTTCCCGCAACCGTTCTTCGGCTTCCAGTGTGTCTTCTGTTAGCAGCATACGCCAACGCGCCCAGGCGGAGTTCCCATCCGAGCTTGCTAGCCTTGATAATACCGTCAGGGCTGACTGTAATCAGCTCTGCATCACCCTATCTGGCGCGGCCGCATCCTTACAGACGAGAGTTAAGCAACTCAAGGTTGCAGAGCTGTCGCGGAAGGTGGAGAGTGTTTTGACCACCGTTCACGACGACATCCGGACCGTCGCGGATGACATTAATGACCGTCGAGATGCCTTCTCCAGTATCAAGTCCCCTTCTCTGGAATACCTAGACGATTTCTTCACAAGACTCGACGCAGACTTCCAAGCCCGCCGTGTGGAGATCAGCCGGTCCTTCTCCCCCATCCGGGAGCTCCTTGGCACCCTGGACGCTCTCCCTGGTAGCCGCGAATCCGGTCCCTACGAACGGATGGTCCTTCCTCGTACTCGATCCATGAAAGAAGCTGAAACCAGTTTCGACGTTTTGCAAGATCACGTCGCCAAATTTAAGGCTCTACTTCTGGACGAGCGGAAAAAGGAAGCCGAGCAGGTTGCTCGTGCGGCAGAAAAAGAAGCACGTCGGGTCGAAGAGGAGAGAAAGGCAGAGGAAGAGCGGTTGAAGAAGGAGGAGGAGGAGCGATTGGCGCATGAAGAGCAGGAATGCATTCGGCTAGGAGAGCTGGAGCGTCTGCGGCTGGAGGCAGAGGGGAGAGCGAGGGAGGCGGAGAAAGAACGACTTATATTGGAGGTTGAGAGACTGCGTGCACAGGAAGAGGAGGAGCGGTTACAAAGGGAGAAGGAGGAACGCCTGGTAAAGGAGGAAGGGGATCGTATCCGCCAGGAGGAGATGGAGCGCTTGAAGCGCGAGGAAGCGCGGCTTAAAGCAGAAGAAGAAAGGTTAAAGGCAGAGGAGGCGCGGTTGAAGAAAGAAGAGGAAGAACAACAGCGGGTCATGGAGGAGCAGCGAAGGAAAGAGGAGGAGCTCCAGAGATTAGAAGAAGAGCGTCTCAGGAAGGCAGAAGAGGAACAGTCAAGGCAGGTTAAAGCAGAGAGGCTGAGGTCGGAAGAGGAGAAACGTCGGGCCAAAGCTGAAGTTGAGAGACTTCGAGTCGAGGAAGACGGCCGTCGACGCAGGGCTGAGGAGGAGGAGCGAAGGAGGAATGGGGAGGAGGAACGGTTGCGAAGAGAAGAAGAGGGGAGGCGGAGAGCGTTATCTGAGCTGAAGAGAGAGGAAGAACGATTGAGGGCTGATATCCTGAGACGCCACGAAGAGACTCGGGTAGTGGAGGAAACACGGAAGAAGAGGATTGTTGAGGCGGAGTTGGCTCGACAGGAGGAAGAGAGGCGGAGGTCCAAGGACATGACCATCTTTGAGCTTCAACGAGGTAGCCCAAACCAGAGGTTGGAGAGTCCACCAGGTAGGTCAATCTGATGGGCGTTTAGTGCGATACTCATGATCCACTTCAGACGTTTTTGGACCTGGCCTTGCTCCTGCCCCAGAACTAATGTCACCCGCTCGTAACGGGGGAGACCTGAAATCTCGGATCTATCGCCTTCGGAAGCGTCTCAGAGCCCTTAACCTCAAGGAGGTCGTTCATCCCTCAACCACAACTGCGACTCTTCCCACGAAAGAGACCTACGATCGTCTATCGACGGACCTGTCCGGTATCACTCAGGAAACTAAGGCACTCCCTCCTCCGGTCCCCGGCACCGCGACAGAGCTCGAGCTACGGTCCCTACGCACGGAACTTTCGGCTTCCTCCGAACTACTTCAAAGCGTACTCCTTCTCTCTGAACTTGCTCACGCAATCTTGACGTGTGACGCCGGACTCAGTGACCTTTTGGAACATCTTGACAGTTTCCCATCTCCGCCTATTGCTGCCCTTGCTTCGACCCATGTTTCCGATCCCACTCTCCCTCCGGAGGAACAATTTCAAGCCCGCGTGGACTTTACGAAGAAATTGGTCGAGGACGTGGAGGCAAAGACGGTGCACGTCGTCCAGGATAGTCGTGCCAGCACCGAAAAGGAGCGCATTCTACAAGCGTGGGGTGAACTAGAGGCTATGTCCGAAGATATCCTCAATGGCGTCAGGTCGAGGCCCTCGAGCACCATCAGCTCCGGTCGAAATAGCAGGGCGTCTTTGGATTCTGTCCGTACCAGTTCCTCTACCAGCAAGAAGAGCAGTTCGTATGCCCAGTTGTCCCGCGGCAGGGACTCTGGGGGATTCCTGGCTCCTCCTATACCTGGAGGTAGGCGAGTAGCAAAGACTCCCGAACCTCGCAACCGAGCAAGCAGCAGGAACTCGATCTCTTCAATTCGTTCGGTATCAGGTCCCACAGACTCCAGATTGTACAAACCTACGTTTGCCTCGCGCCAGCGGACAACTAGCATTACATCCAATATCGGTGTCAGCCCGCTCTCCAAGTCTACAGCGTCTCCTCGGCCTCGATGGAGGGGTGGAACGGTCGACAGCCCTACCCCAAGCGAGTCGCCTTCGCTCTCACGCTCTCACCTTGGCAATTCTACCGTAGCCCGTCCTAGCTGGGCTCGTGCTCCTCGGCAATCGCTCACACACAACCGTCCAACAACCCCACGCAAGAACAGAGGAAGAGAACCCAGGAAACCTTACGTCGCGAACCCCACGAACAAGCTCGATGTTGCAGTTGGGGCAGTGGTGAACAAGCTCCCCGTCAATGTAAATATCAACATTGAAGCAGTGGCCGATACTTGGAAAGACAAGAGCGGAAAATACTGGATCGGCGACCAAGACCCGAAACTGTGTTTTTGTCGTATTCTCCGTTCTCAGACCGTTATGGTACGGGTCGGTGGAGGCTGGCAGGAGTTGTCAAAGTGAGTCTCCGCTACTCTTCAAACCGACTCTGTTTAATGGCCGCCCGCCCGTACAGGTTCATCGGCAGCCACTTCGCTGACGTGTTCCGCGTCCTTCCTGATTCACCTGGGTTCGGTTCCAAAGAGGAGAGGTGGATTAGTGCAGCGAGTCTTCGTGGACCTGAAGACTCAGACACCGGTACTCCATCGGTTCTCAAGACTCCTGAACGGACCCCGGGGCTACCTTCTTTCGCACTCTCCACACCCAGTGGACGGAGTCCGCAATCGATTCGATCGACTCCTTCCCACAGCGGCTCTCCAGGGCTCATGCCCCTGCAGTTTATGCGTCGGGCTGATTATGATCCCTTCGCTCGACCAGATACACCATCAAAATCACCCTCTAGTCGGCCAAGAGGCCCCACAGTCCCTACCCCGCGCCAGGCTTGGCGGCCATAGAAATCGAATCATTTACCTGCAAGGACATTCATGTGGCCATAGTTATCCCTCTTCTGTATCTTTTTGACGGTCTCCCGCTTACAAGTGATATGTATTCTACGCAACTACGGAACTTGACGACAACACTAGGATGACATCTACACTAGTACTTTTAATCTTTTCGGCCTTCCCACTGATAATTATATTTGGTATCTGTTCACGGCTTTGCGAGATCGACTTGAGTGCCTCGATCGTCGCTGTGCATTCTTCCCCAGGCCCACCACCATTGGAAACCGCGGATCCTCCCACTTCGCTCCTCCACCACATCGACGTGGTAAGCTCGTGATGATATGGACATAGAACTCAGATGCAATCAACAGCCGTGTCGTAAAACGGTCACGGACAAGGCAGTAGTGGTTAGTCCTTGAGTTCATCAGCCTACAGACCCAGCCGAACCATTCCGTTTTTAGACTACATGTACGCGCATACCATAATACCATACAGACACCAGACTACTCACGCATTCGGAATCGTGTAGGCTCGCATATATTCTGCAGTACGATCCCCAAGCACAACTCGGACGATCGGGAAACTGACGTGCCCCTCCAGTTGATTGCGCAAACGCGTTATTCAGCGCTGCGCGGCTGTGTCCTGGTAAGTCTCTGTGACCGACATGCTACAGTACCTCACTGATTGCCGTAGCTTGCGAAACATCACTGACTGAACCGTCAGTCCCATTGCCCTTCTTGGTTTCGTTCGTTCACAGGGTACTTTAGCGACGATGTCGTTGTATGCTCGCTGAACCCCACGAACGATTATAAAACCGTGAGTTGGTAATCTCTGGTTCTCTAACGTACAGTTCCTAAGGAGAGTTTCACAGTCAGTTCTTTCTGGCTTATCGCCATCCCTGATTCTGGAAATATGTGGCCGGTATGGTCATTGATGGATGTACCTATTTCTCATCCTGCTGATACTATGCCCAGCGCTCTATCGTTTTGGCAGTATCAAATTCATCAAGAAAACTCATACCAGCAATCAGTGCTCAAGTATACGAACGAAAAGAACGCGCAGCTACAAAAACAACTTGATAACGTGATCAGGGAAGGTCAGTGAGGTTGATCCCCGTCCGGCATGATCTCTCCTCACGCCCGATAAAGCCAATGGGGAACTCAACCTATTGAACAACAAGCTTCAAGGTTTGACGCAGGAGTGTGCGAGTTGGACGGGAACTGATCGTGTGTCATAGCACTTGAGAGGGACGTCGAACTCGAGAAACGCAAGAACAGAGACCTCCAAGAAGCTTCTAGGGAACGAGATAAAGAATACCAAAAGCTCAAAGTATGTTTCTTCTCCTTACTTCCCCCTTCTTACCAACCCCAATTCGCCGTTTATTAGACCCAGTACGATCGAATGAAACGGAAAGCCCTCCTCGGCGCAAACAGTTTTAATCAAGAACCCCCTCTTGAACTTAATCCACCAAATTCCAACCTACAGACAGGACCGCTTAACACCGAAAATATAGAGAACAGGTCCAGGGGCTTCACCACGGTTGGTGGCGGGGCCGGGAACCTGAGTTCCGTTGTGGGTGATATGGAAGCCAATAAAGTACGACTTCCATCGTCTTCCGCCATCGACCATTTTTGTATTTACCTTACGTTTGCAGATGCAACGCACCCCACTAGTCGGCCGAATAAATAACAGTGTCAACGTTGGGATGCAACCTGTCTCAGCTTGGGCACCTCGCCTCAACCCAACCCACAACCCCAACAACCATCCCCACTCCCATAATCACGTCAGTAACAACCGACAGCAATTCCCAGTCCCCCGTCGCGTAGACCCGCCACGAACCAACTCGATATCTGATGGGTCCGACAACGGAGTGGGTTCCCATCCCCGGCATTCGAGGCATTCGGCGATCGCTTCACACAATAGTTGGCCAAACAGCGGTGCCAATATTCCCAACAGAGGTGAATGCCATTTTCTCGCGGAGAACCTCAGATAACTCATCTCTCCTAGCCAAACCATCGGGGAGATTCAGGCCCCCGGCACAGTACAGCGTTGATCGGCGATGACGATAAATGATGGGTACCGGTGATCACAGCGAGTGGATAAGTAATACAAATCTGCGTTCAACATTCGCGATGCAGTCGATAGTCGATATTCGATCATAGATATTATGAAGGCGAAAGTGGAGGAAAGTGGGGTGGAAGAGATATGATGCCCCACTGAAGCAGCGGCTGCGGCGAAGGACCTTATCTCCCACCGGTCACCGCTAGTGTCCTCGGATTTCGTGCGGACTAGACGAGACGTCGTTTTAACGATCACTTGCGGCCATAAAATGAACACTGGGTGTACCCTCAGTCATGTGGATGATTCCCTCAACTGGTTGTTTCCCACCTGAGTCCATGACACGGCACATAGGAAGGCGAATATCTGCGGTTGAAGTATTAAAGGGATGTTCTGGTTCTGTACAACGACATAAACGCCGAGGAATGGCCTGGAAATCCCCATAAGCTAGCAGAGAACAAGTCAATCCTCCGCTCACACGGATAAGGAATGGGGAATTGGGTTTACCGCATCCACACCAACCAGTCGGAGAGACCGTCTGTAGATTTTGAACGGAAACTCTTCCAGATCTGAGGTATAGTTTGTGTGATTCAAAATATGGTGCCTGCCAGAAGCCGGCAGGGGGTTACAAAAAACGGAGTCATGAAACCGAGATGTTTGCAGACCTATGGTCCCCACAATGTTTTCCGTGATCCTGTTAGCGACCATTTGTAGAACCGGTGACAGGGTTAGGTTGGGGGTAAAGTTCCTTGGTGGTTGGAGAGGAAAGACTAGTCTCCTCAAGCAGACCACGTAATATCACTGACGATCACCGATGAGGGATGTAGTTTCATAGTGGAGGAAAGACAATTCCGGGTCGTCCCCGGAATTTCTCCCGGGCGGGGACCTCCGATAACTCCGATGGGCACGGTTAACCGCCTTGAATCTTTCGGGTTCAGTATCTGCTACACCACGCGGAACAGCGATGATTTACAGCATCAAGCTCGATGCCTGAGCGTGTACTTACGTGTAGAGAATATCCACCAAGCCAGTAGCCTCGGACCCGAACACATCAACCCCTCCTTTCGTTCGGTCGTCATCATGAAGCACCTTGCTGGGACCGTCGTCGTCCCCTCGTCTGACCCAGTTCATCGCCTCTAGAAACGACCAGGAGGAAAGCCTGCATCGTCGGTGGTCGATAAAGTTCTCCGTCCCCCGATTTTCAGTCCAACGTGACGATCAGAATGCAAAGGCAGCCGCTATGTACTGTTTTATCGCTGGACCGAGTTATTTCGTGACCACCGATCTGGTCCCGTGGGTCTCGTGGGAGGCTCGTAACAAGACGTGGGTTTTAGGCCTTTGGGACTAGGCTACAGATTATGATCACCCTGGCCAGTCTCGAGGAGGGGATCGAGACAATGCGGATCCACTATTCGATCCGGTCGCGGTTTCAACGCCTCAGATAATCAGGATCTGAGTACTCGTGGGCGGAATCCACCCCACCAGTCGAGACTTGACCGGTGACCAGGCAACGGATTCTGCATCTGCGCAGACGTCGCCTTCGCCGGCCGACCACTGGGCTGCATGTAGACATCGTGGTGGTAGTGCACGCGAGCTGGTTGAGCGGTCTCCTGCAAACTCAGGCGCGACGCCCACCTCGGTGTCTGTATGAATTCTCAAAGTAGAGGATAGGGTCGTCATAAGTTACCCATAGACCGCGCAGGGATCACGACCATTGCCTGGGGCTCAAAACAATACAATTCACGGTGAATGGTACCCGATATGGATTTACAAAATATTCTTCCTGGACCACGGAAGGTCTCTCGGTGACCAAATAGGCGACGAAATAAATAGTACAGCGATCATACGGTGATAGTACTCCTCAGAGCATCGGAGATGCGGGAATCCCCAGGGAGGGGTTAACCTCGGACCTTGGAGCGAACCGAATTCGCGAGGGCTTCGAAATGGGTGTAGTATTCGTAAGGGTCCATTCAATCTTCGAGGTGTCTGCCGCACTCTTCAGAGAAAGCATCAATCGGTTAGTCATTGTGGGGAAGAACCTGGAGCAGAATTGCTCTCGTGAGGATCTTCGAAGGGTGTCCACTGGAAAAATCAGTACGCACACGACGACCCCGCTACGTATCAACGTTACACAAGGAATAATAATGAGCGCATGCTTATTGATGGGTGTCACACCTGTCACTTACCCTGCCGGCAAGAGCTGAAGATTTGGCTAGGGGAATTTCAGCATCGCTCTCATCACAAGCGGTGGAGATGCTCACCCTCTCCAATAGCAGCGTCATCACAAGCACAAGGTGGGACGCAAAGATAACAAAGAAGTATAGCGTTGTGTCTTGGACAATCTTCCGAAGAATGCGTGGCATCTCGCCATTGAACTTCGACCTTGCCGCGAGAACAACGATCGCCAGAAACACCAAACTGTCTGTTGTCATGTTAATGAGTTGAGATGGAGTACCTCGGAAAAAAAGACGTGAACCATAAAAGAGCGAGATGGCTATGTAGGCAACTTCCACCTTCCAATGTCTGGTGAACACACACAGATGGTATCCCTGGAGGTGGATAGGGGAGAGTCGTTGCGCTTGATTTCCAACAGTTGAGGGCCAACAACATCAGTGATCACTGCCCAGAGGACAAAGTCCACACGGACATACGTCATACCTGGAGCTTTCGCGGTCAATACCACCTGGTATATCCCCAAAGCAAGCTGGGGGATCATGATGCACACGAAGACACCCGTGATGATCACGTTCTTTATCGTGAGGGCGTATATCCTGTAACCCCACGAGAGCAAAGGGGGTCAGATGAGGGTCAACGCATGTCTATTTCATACCTCGCAGTCATGGTAATCTGAGCAATCAGCGTGCACCAAACGAAGAAAATAATCTGCAGAAACGCGGTCTTGCTGCACCTGTCGGTATCGGATAAATCCGATATTGGGACAGTCATTGGGGACTGAACGTATAGTGATCGCTAATCTGGCGTTTAGACCCACATCTACAATGGGACGGAAACTTGTTAGATGCATCGGCGAGTGGCCAGAGAGACACTAGAGCTCTAACCTCATAGGTGTATGCCCACGATTCGTTTGCTGTGATGGAATGGCTTGAGTGAATAGGCTTTGAACGCCATCCGGAGCACACACCAACGGTGAGCCATATCGCATACAGCAGCGGCAGATACCTATTCTGTGCGGGGGTGAGTCTGGAGGTCTGCCAAACTCGGGACGGACCGCAATGCGTACCAGAATAAATACCACGAAGACTTGACGTGGCTCAATTACTGTGAACGGAGCGTTCGGAACGCAGATAACGTACCCCACGACTTCCTCCCTTTCCACGCATACCGCACCTAGACGAGGTCAACAGGGATACTCCTCGTGCGAATATAATGCGAACCTCATCCGGTAGTGTGAGAAAATAGTCGTGGTACAGGATGGTCATAACCGCCATCCAATAGAGCTATGAATCCGGATTGTATCGAGGCTAAGACTCCGACACAAGCTCAGAAACACAGCTTACCTTGATAGAAGTGCTGATCGCAATTTGGTCAGAGAATGGGTCCGTGAAATAGATACAAAAGAGACGTACATATCACGTCCAGCCTGAATAAGTTCATCCACCGAGGAGGACATGGGGGTTCTGGGAAACTAGTGGGGACTAAACGCAGGCTAGGAAGGAGGGGTCACAAACTGGAACTTGCCATCGGATTGCAGCTTATGTATCGCATCGTACAACGGAGCAGCATCTAACTAAAGAAGATCAGCGCTCGGTACTGGAATCAAATGTTGGGGGATCTTGATCAAGAGACGGGCGATGAACTCGGAATTCAACATTTCAACTGATCCTGCGAGATTTCCAACATTCTAGACCCTGAAGAGCCTCCAATGGAGGATTAGTCCATCATCCCACTGAACTACTCCCTGCAGCGTCTTCGTCAATCTAAACCATACACGCTCCTGCCATCAGAAAATGTGGAGGGTACTTAACGGTGCGCCCCGACGGTCGCGGTCAGGATTCTGTGGGAGCCCATCGCGGGGCCCTGGCTTCGACGGTGGCATGACCCCAATTTTCCTGGCTGGGCCGTTGGTGCAGTCATCCTGGAGGGGACCGGGGAAGGCGAAAACCATGACAGGGTAGCCAAAATACCCACCCGATCACTGCCACCTACTGTTTCACCACGTCTCCCTCTGGCGGAAAACTCTCGTTGTTCAACCTACATGTTCTTCCATCAGGGGGTGCCGGGTGAATGGCGATCGGGCTGCTGCGAGAACTTGATGGCGAATTTTTTTGGGAGGCACACCACGACGAATATTGGGAGATGAGATCTTGAGAGGTTGAATGATTCGGGCCGTGAGTGTGGTCCGCCGTCCTGAGGTGATCTTGGTCTTGACTTCGTGGCACACACAGCAGCGGTATCCCGAATTGAAAGTAACTTGAATATCGACAAGCTGGTCGCGGCCTGGTGTTCCCGTTTGGACAAAATCGAGATGACTAAATTGGTTGTCGCATTCGGATTGGAATATTGATTTGGGCCGGCGCCTGCTAACGGTGGACCAAAGCCGGCTTAGGGCAGATGGTGCGACACTCTGAGAGCACTGAGGGCTGCGGTCGGCAAGAACCTTGCTTGCGCAAAGCTAGGGCTCATGTAAACAATTCCCTCTTCTACGGTGTAAGCGTATGTACAGACCAAATATTTGACTCGAGACCCATTTTCCTCCACAAGAGCTTTGCCGTATCATCCAACCTCTCAAGATCTCGTCTCTAGATATTCGTCACGGCATGCCTCCCAAAAGAATCACCACCAAGTTCTCGCAGCCTGATCGCCATTCACCCGGCGTTCCTTAATGGAAGAACATGTAGGTTGAACAACGAGAGTTTGCCGCCGAAGGGAGACGTGGTGAAACAGTAGATGGCAGTGATCGGCGGATAGTGAAGCTATCCTGTTATGGTTTTCGCCTTCGGGCCCGGGCCAATCCAGGATGTCCCACACCAATAGCCCGGCCAGGAAAATTGAGGACACTTCACCGTCAAAGCCAACCTCAGGCCTCCATAATCGGGATCCGAGTACTCGTGGGCGGAATCCACCCCACCAGTCGAGACTTGACCAGGCAACGGATTCTGCATATGCGCAGACGGCGCTTTCCCCGGTCGACGATTGGGCTGCACGTGGACATCGTGGTGGTGGTGCATGCGAGCTGGTTGGGCGGTCTCCTGTAAACTCAGGCGCGACGCCTACCTCGATATCTGTATGAATTCTCAAAGTAGAGGATAGGGTCGTCATAAGTTACCCATAGACCGCGCAGGGATCACGACCATTGCCTGGGGCTCAAAACAATACAGTTCACGGTGAATGGTATCCGGGATGGATTTACAAAATATTATTCCTGGACCACGGAAAATCTCTCAGTGACCCAATGAGCGACGAAATAAATAGTACAGCGATCGTATGGTGATAGTACCCTCAGAGCATCGGAGATGCGGGAGTTCCCAGGGAGGCGTTAACCTCGGTCCGCAACTCGATGTCTCGGTTGGACTTTGGAGCAAACTGCATTCGCGAGGGTTTCGAAGTGAACGTAGTATCCGTAAGGGTCCATTCAACCTTCGGGGTGTCTGCCGCTCTCTTCAAGGAAAGTATCAGTCGGCTAATCATTGTGGGGAGGAACCTGTGAGTAGAATCGCTCTCGTGAGGGTCTCCGAAGGGTATCCACTGAGAAAAACCAGTACGCACACGATGACTCCGCTACATATCAACGTTACACAAGCGTAGTGAGCGCATATACATTGGTGGGTGTCACACTTGCCGCTTACCTCGCCGGCAAGAGCTGAAGGTTCTGCTAGGGGGATTTCAGCGCCGTTCTCACCACAAACGATGGAGATGCTCACCCTCTCCAATAGCAGCGTCATCACAAGCACAAAGTGGGACGTAAAGATAACAAAGAAGTATAGTGTTGCGTCTTGAACAATTTTCTGAAGAATGCGTGACATCTCGCCTTTGAACTTCGATCTGACCGCGAGAACAGCAATCACCAGAAACGCCAAACTGTCTGTTATCATGTTGATGAGTGAGTTGAAATGGAGTACCTCGGAAAAAGAGTGAACCATAAAAGAGCGAGATGGTCGTGTAGGCAACTTCCACCTTCCGATTTCTGGTGAAGATGCACAGATGGTAGCCCTGGAGGTGGATAGGAGGGAGTTGTTCTGCTTGATTTCCAACAGTTGAGGACCAATAACATCAGTGATCGCCGCACAGAGGAAGGCGTCGTACCTGGAGCTTTCGTGATCAATACCACCTGGTATATCCCCAAAGCAAGCTGGGGGGTCGTGATGCACACGAAGACACCTGTGACGATCACGTTCTTCATCGTGAGGGCGTACATCCTGTAAACCCCACGAGAGCAAAGGGGGTCAGATGAGGACCAACTCATCTCTATTTCATACCTTGCAGTCAAGATGGTCTGAGCAATCAGTGTGTACCAAACGAAGAAAAGAATCTCCATGAACGCAGTCTTGTTGCAGCTGTCGGTATCGAGCGGATTCGACAACAGGACGGTCATTTGGGACGTTGTGGGGATAGGTGTGAGTGTCTAGTAATCATTAATCTGGCATTTGGACCCACATCTACAATGGGACGAAAATCTGTCAAATACATCGACCGGTGGCCGGAGACACCGGAACCCTTACCTCATAGGTGTACGCCCACAACTCGCCCGCTGTGATGGAATGTATCGAGTGAGTTGGTCTTGACATCATCTGGAGCACGTACACATGGTGAGCCATATCGCGTACAGCAGCGGTAGGTACCTGTTCTGTGTGGGGGTGAGTCCGGAAGTCGGCCAAATTCGAGATGGAGCCACAGTGCGCACCAGAATAAATACCACGAAGACTTGGTGTGGCTCAGTGCAGTGAATGAAGTGTCCGGAATCCGGTTAGTAACGTACCCCACGACTTCCTCCCCTTCCACGCATACCGCACCTGGACGAGGTCAACATGTACGTTCCTCGCGCGAATATGATACGAACCTCGTCCGGTAGTGTGAGAAAATAGTCGTAGTACAGGATGGTCCTAACCGCCGTCCAGAAGTACTACAAATCCAGATCTTGTCAAGACCAAGGTTCTGAAACAGGCTCAGAAACACAGCTCACCTTGATAGAAGTACTGATCGCAGTTTAGTCAGAGAACGAATAGAGACAAAGGAGACGCACATATCATGTCCAGCCTGAATAAGTTCATCCAGAGGGGAGGACATGGAAGTTCTAGGAAACTAGTGGGGGCTAAACGCAGGCGGGGAAGAAGGGGTGACAAACTGGGACTTTCCATGGAGTTACAGTTTATTTATCGCGGCGTACATTGGTGGCAGCACCGAACTGAAGGAGATCAGGGTTCAGCACTGAATAATCGAATCTTGAGGGACCCCGATCAAGGGCCGGGCGATGAGCTCGGAATTCTACATATTCATCGATCCTGTAAGATCCCTCTGCCCCTTCGTACATTATATCTCTTCGCCTGCCCGGGTTCGCGGTGCTTGACTGCAGGGTTGTAGGGTGCTTGTGTTCACAGGGGGGGCGCTTCCAATGATATTCCGAGTCGACAGAATTTCCATATCCTCACACGGGAGCTGGGCCCTGTCCTTGCGTTGGTACTACGTGTTTAGACAGCGGAGTGTGGATGATAGACGACATAAGTGCAAGGGCCTGCCGGAGATGCTGTCGAGCTTGTGGTCGGGGCGAAGGTCGCGGTGACGAGATTACAGCCGACCTGGACGTTGAGAAAAGCCCGCCGTCAACATCATCCTCAACACCGGAGAGGCCCGGGGAAGGTGGAAACTGTAACTTAACGGCATAACCCCAATACCAGAGCACCGCCACTTACTGTTTCACCGCATCTCTCTCCAGCGGCGAGCTGTCGCTATTCAACCTACACGTTCTTCCCCCAAGAAGCCCCGGGTGGATGGTGATCAGGCTGTTACGAGAGCTTAATGGGGAATTGTTTTAGAAGCGCACCGTGATGAATATCGGGAGACGAGATCTTGCGGCGAGTTTGGATGGTGCGGTGAACCTCTGGTGGCGGAGAATGAGCTTCAGGTCAAATATTTACGTCCCCGTACGCCGTAAGAGAGGGAATTATCCACATGTGCCCCAGTTCTGCGAAAGGGCCACAGTAAGGCCATTCAATGGAGGTCGGACGAGGAGGCTGAGGTCGAAGAACAAGGGTTTCAATTGTGGAATTGGGCGGATTACAGCTTCACCGATCATCGATCAATTAGCTTCATTGAAGGCCTACTACAGTCATGTATCTCCCCTATCCCTCGGAGAACCCGCTCTATGCAATACATCGAGGTTCATCAGAACTGAAATAAGACAACTTGAGCCCATGGATTTTGTGTCTTTAGTAACACTGGTACTTCGGTTGCTCTATCCTGATAATCTGTATACAGCCGCCCGGTGCGGCTCTGGAGAGTCCCTCAGCCCATCATCCCGTTCAGTCATCACGATCGGAATCTTTCCTACTGAGATCATCATCACCAGGCGAAACATGATGTCCCTCTGATCTTGAACTTGTTCTCGAAGACACTCTCAAAGACTCAAGTACTCGCCGGTCACCTTCGTGGGCCCGATCATCACATTGACAGGCAGAAGTTCCGACCGGTGTAGCAGCCCATCATCCATCATACGCGAAAATCAGCTCGTCTACTATACGGCTGACCGCCGTGACACGCTGGGCCGTCCCAATCCTGAAGGTGCCCCCGCGTGTATGGAGGGTGCCCGTTTCAAATACCTCGCCGAAAACACCAACACGAACAGTACCGGCCCCAAGCCGCGGGCCCAAACTAGGGACCGGAAGGTGGTGGCAGAAGTTGGTATGTTCGAGCCAAGGAGGAAGATATCATAACGCTCTCGTAGATCTCCCGTCACTTCCGATGCAGTTTCTGGCGTTTTCGGGAGCACACTAAGTCCGACGGTTAAAAATCTCTCATCATCTAGCAGGATGCCATCTCTTTCGGTTCTGGTTCCTGGACTACTAGCGGCGACCATCCACTCGTGCCGAATCGTCGAGTTCGACTGGAACGAGGCGGGGGATCTACTGGCACGTCTCGGTGGTCGCGACCAATCCAAGGTCGTGCCTCCGTCACTCCCGGTAGGTGTTGATGTGGAGGTTTGGCTTCATGGTGAGACGTCCTGTTCTCGAATAATCATTCTGAAGTGACGATAAGGACGCGAAAACAGTTGCGTCCTCCACGACGCTACTTCCGTAATCCATTTCCGCCGAGGGTAGGGTGTGGCACATAATCAAAACCGGATATCATCACAACCCGGAAATCTGATAAAACCTGGTCCCGGAACATGCCGCATACGGAGACGGCTCTCGGGCGTACTCGCGTGCACCGGAAGGTGTACTCTTCGTGGGACGGGGTCACGAATCCCCGACCAACTCGGTAGGGGACGCGGAATCCATTCTCGACCCGCAAGGAGCGAACGCTCGGGAGATATATGGCATTGTGGAGGAGCTAAGCCGATTGGAGACCGTATGTCTCTGTATCACATCCCGGATCTCCGCCATCCCCCCGACTACGAGACTCTCAACATCCCAATATTGTCGATGGAGGCTTCGCGCGACACGTTCTAGATGTAGGGGATGATGGTACCTTCACCGGCCATTGGGCCGCATGCATACATCGTGGTGACGGTACATGTGAGCTGGCTGAGCGGTCTCCTGTAGACCCGAGCGTGATCCCCACCTCGACGCTAGTGTACGGACTCTCGAAGCAATTCGAGGATAGGGTCGCCATAAAATAGCGGACGGTGCAAGGACCGCGACCATTATTTGGGGCTCAAGGCGGTGTAATTCGCGGTGAACGGTACCCGGTATGAGTTTACAAATATTATTCTCAGGTCATGGAAACTCACCCAGCGATCTAATGGGCGACGGAGTAAATAGTACAGTGTGGCGGTCGCGTAGTGATAATGCTCCTCGAAACATCGGAGATGCGGGAGTCCCCAGAGAGACGTCACCGTAACTCGATGTCTCGGTCGGATCTTCGAGTGAACTGCATTCGCGAGGGTTCCGGCGTGTACCCCCCTGGATTCGAATTGAATGCTACGCTCGTAAGGGACCATTCAACCCTCGAGGTGTCTGCGGCTTTCTTTAGAGAAAGCATCAGCCGGCCGATCATTGTGGGGAGGAACCTGTGAGGGGAATTGTTTTCGTGAGCACGGAATGGCGTCCACTGGGCGAGATCGGTACACACACGCCTCCCCCGCTATGTGTCGATGTTACACAAGGGAACATAATGAGCGCATGTTCATTGATAAGTGTCACCTGTCGCTCACCTAGCCGGCAAGAGCTGAATGTTTGGCTGGGGAATTTCAGCATCGTTCCAATCACAAACGATGGAGGCGCTCACCCTCCCCAATAGTAGTGTCATCACGAGCGCAAAGTGAGACGTAAAGATAACCAAGAAATATACCGTTGTGTCTTGAGCAATCTTCCGAAGAATGCGTGGCATCTCGCCTCTGAACCTCGACCTGACCGCGAGAACAACGATCACCAGAAACGCCAAAGTGTCTGTTGCCATGTTAATGAGCGAGTTGAGATAGAGTATCTCGGAAAAAGAAAAGTAGACCATAAAAGAGCGAGATGATCGTGTAGGCAACTTCCATCTTCCTATGCCTGGTGAAGAGACACAGATTATACTCCGGGAGGTGAATAGGGGGGAATCGTTGCGCTTGATTTCCAACAGCCAAGGGCCATCAACATCAGTGATCATTGGTCGGAGGACTAAGGTCCACACGGATAGACGCCGTACCTGGAGCTTTCGCGGTCAATATTACCTGGTGTATGCCCAACGCAAGCTGAGTAACTGTGATGGACACGAAGACACCTGTAATGATCACGTTCTTCATCGTGAGGGCGTATATCCTGTAACCCCACGAGGACAAAGGCGAGTCAAATGAGGATCGACGCATGTCCACTTCATACCTTGTAGTCAAGATGATCTGAGCAATCAGCGTGCACCAAACGAAGAAAAAGATCTGCAGGAACGCGGTCTTGCTACACCTGTCGGTATCGGATAAATCCGATATCAGGACAGTCATTGGGGACGTTGTGGGGGGCGGGTGTGAGCGTATAATGATAGCTAATCTGGCGTTTAGACCCACATCTACAATGGTCGAAAATCTGTTAGATACATCGACGAGTAGCTAGAGAGACACCAGAGCTCTTACCTCATAGGTGTATGCCCACGATTCATTTGCTGTGATGGAATGGCTTGAGTGAATAGGCTTTGAACGCCATCCGGAGCACCCACCAACGGTGAGCCATGTCACATACAGCAACGACAGGTACCTATTCTGTGCGGGGGTGAGTCTGGAGGTCTGCTATATTCTGGACGGACCACATTGCGTACCAGAATAAATACCACGAAGACTTGACGTGGCTCAATTACTGCGAGCGGAGCGCTCGGAAGGCAGAAAACGTACCCCACGACTTCCTCCCTTTCCACGCATACCGCATCTAGACGAGGTCAATAGGGATACTCCTCGTGCGAATATTATGCGAACCTCATCCGGTAGTGTGAGAAAATAGTCGTAGTACAGGATGGTCATAACCGCCGTCCAGAAGTACTATGAATCCAGATTGTATCAAGGCTAGGGATCTGACACAAGCTCGGAAACACAGTTTACCTTGTAAGAGGTGCTGGTGCAGTTTGTTCAGAGAATGGGTCCATGAAATAGATGCAGACGAGACGTACATATCGTGTCCAGCCTGAATAATTTCATCCACCGAGGAGGACATGGGGGTTCTGGGAAACTAGCGAGGGCTAAACGCAGACGGAGAAGGAGGGGCCACAGACTGAAACTTGCCATTGGATTGCAGCTTATGTATCGCATCGTACTATGGTGCAGCATCTAACTGAAGAAGATCAGCGCTCGGCACCGAAATTGAATGTTGAGGTATCTTGATCAATAGACGGACGATGAACTCTGAATTCAACGTATCCACTGATCTTGCGAGATTTCTCTGCCCCTTCGTACATTGTATCTCTTCGCTTTTTTGGGCTCGCAGCGCTTGGCTGCAGGGTCGCAGGGCGCTCGCGTCCCTAGGAGGTACGCTACCGATGACCACCCAGGTCGACAACTCTCCCATGCTCACGCATAGGAACTGATCCCCGTCCTTGCGTCGGTCCCACGTGCCTACACAGTAGAGTACGAACGACAGACGACGGAAATCCAAGGGTCTGTCAGAGATATTATCGAACTTGCGATCAGGGCAAAGGTTGTGGCAAAAAGATTACAACCGACCTGGATATTAAGGACATGACGAGAGGCAAACCGTCGATGTCATCCTAGACCCCGAAGAGCCTCCAATCAATGGAGGATTAGTCCATCATCCCACTGAACTACTCCCTGCAGCGTCTTCGTCGATCTAAACCATACACGCTTCTGCCATCAGAAAACGTGGAGGGTACTTAACGGTGCACCCCGACGGCCGCGATCAGGATTCTGTGGGAGCCCGTCGCGGGGCCCTGGCTTCGACGGTGGCGTGACCCCAATTTTCCTGGTCGGGCCGTTGGTGCAAGTCATCCTGGAGGGGGCCGGGGAAGGCGAGAACCATGACAGGGTAGCTTCAATACTAACCCGATCACTGCCGCCTACTGTTTCACCACGTCTCCCTCTGGCGGAAAACTCTCGTTGTTCAACCAACATGTTCTTCAATCAGGGGGTGCCAGGTGATGGCGATCGGGCTGCTGCGAGAACTTAATGGTGAATTTTTTCGGGAGGCACACTGCGACGAATATTGGGAGATGAGATCTTGAGAGGTTGGATGATACGGCAAAGCTCCTGTGGTGGAAAATGAGTTTCGAGTCAAATATTTGATCTGTACATACACCGTAGAAGTGGGAATTGTTTGCATGTGCCCTAGCTTTGCCCAAGCAAGGTTCTTGCCGACCGCAGCCCTCGGAGTGTCGCGGCATCTGCCCTAAGCTGACTTTGGTCCGCCGCTAGCAGGCGCAGGTCAAAGTCAATATTCCAGTCCGAATGCGACAACCAATTTAGTGATCTCTTGTTTGTCCAGACGAGACCACCAGGCCGCGACCAGTTTGTCAATACCCGAGCCACTCTTCAATTCGGGATACCGCCGCCGCGTGCGCCATGAAATCAAGACCAAGATCACCCTGGGACGGCGGACCACGCCCACGGCCCGACATGCACTGGAATCCGGGAAGGCTCGAAAGGGCCACAATGTCAGGTTATTCAGTGGAGGTCGGACCTGGGCCTGAAGGCCGAAGATTGAATGTATTGAGGAACAAGGGTTTTTGGTGGATTGTGCCGGGTTACAATGACCGTGACCCCACTGGTCGAGTCCAGAAGCTCCGCCGATCAAGCTCAAGGCCGAGCGTAGGCGGGACGTGCGCTTGGGTTTTCAGGGGTTGACTTACTTTGTGGCATCCGGCTTAGTCGGTTGGATCTCGGAGGCAGGTTCACAAAAAAATGACCATATAGGCTGAAGGCCATCGACGCCCTCGATAATCTCGGAGGCGTAGAAGCGCGTCCTATCGCGACCCAACCTATCCCAACGGGTCAGCTGGGTGGCTAAATCACCGCCAGGATGAAAGTCCATGACCAAGAAGCAGTGTTCGCGGTTATGGAATCCCCGCAGCGAATGGACGACGCAGACGGTGAGGAAGGACCCGAAACCTCACAGAGATGGGCCCCTATCGTACCGCGACGTGGCTCGTGAAAACAGTGCCATTCGGGAGTCACGCGTCTGCTGAATGCGAGCGGCACGTTAGATGGGAAGTGAAGTTGGACCACGGAGAGGCTGCGTGCGATCAGCTAATCCGAGTCCATGACCAAATTCTTCCAGTTCGGATGGTCTAGTTACTTACATCCGAATTCGTTTTGCCAGTCGCGGTAGCGCAGTTGAAGGCACCAGAGGTCGACGGTTTGAACAGCAGCCTGAACCAGCTTATCGATAAGACCCGGTCTCGGAACGGGCCGCACACGGAGACGGCTCTCGGACGTACTCGCGGGCACCGGAAGATATGCTTTTCATGGGACGAGGTCTCTAATCTCCGACCAACTCAGTGGGGGACAAAACCCAACATTGCATCAAGATGGGTTGTCTTCGGGCGACAACGATTGCGTGGGACAGCGGTCAACCTGGCGTTGTGGGATCAAGGCTCTACCACACCTACAGCGTGGTGGTCGAGGTGAGTGGCTCGGGAACCGTAGCATTGCTGAATCTAACAGTTGAACACCAAGAGCAGTACATGGGATATGTAAACGCGGGTCAAGTATGGTGCGGGAGACGGGGAAACAGGCAGCCCAAGATGCGGATTAACGAAAGGTAGCAGGACAACGGGTATGAAATGGTGTGTGCGAGTAGAGGAAGTCAATAAAGAGGGGTATGGGTAGTGTTAGCATTGAACGAGATCACGACAGACGCGATAAAGGGACGAGGTGTTTGTGACTTGCGGGAGGATACGCCTGAAGGAACCAGCGAAACCGCCCACGCCACCATCCGGTCCCCGAAGTTTAGAAGGGAAAAATAATACACACACAGGAAGTAGCACAATCGGCAGGAACTCACCCTAATGCATTGCTTCTTCGATCCATTGGAGGAGTTCTTTGCAGTCCTCCACGTCCTTCGCAGCCCCGACCTTCTCATAAACATCGGCGGCACGCAGAACCTCAGACCTTGCCTCCTCAAACCTATCTTGCCGGTACAAAAAATTAGCCTGCAGCTCCATTGCGCGGCCCAGGTAGTATGGGTTATTGGCTGCGTGCGACTTGGCACGTTCGATGTGAACGTACGCGTCGTCGAACCTGCCTTCATCGGGGAACAGCTCCGCCAGGGAGTAGTGATTCCAAAACAGCTGACCGTCCCAGCCGAAAGAGGATGCGGTCGCGAGGGCTGTCTCGAAATGGTGAATGGCCTGCTCCTTTTTGCCCTTGGACTGATATATTCGGCCAAGAAGGCGATGACATTGGCAGGCTGGAAATTGATCGCCTTTCTCCGGGACCAGGTCGATCGCGCGGGATGCGGCTTTCTCTGCAGCGTCGACCTGGCCGTCTTCGTACAACAAATAGGCGAGGTAGTTCGAACACCGTGCTTGTTCCATTTTGTCACCGAGCCGTTCGCAAATTTCCAGTGCTTCTTTGGCCTGCTGTACCCCTTCTTCGTATAAATGTAGTTGCCGATTTGCATCAGATAGGAACCTCAGTGCTCCAGCGACCCCATGGTCATCCCCCCGCTCTCGATGGAGTTTTAGCACGTGAACAAGGAGCCGTTTTTCCTCCGTGATATTTCCAGATGAATCAAATAACCGCGAGAGTTCGGCCAAGCATTGTGGCTTGGAGGGATGGTCATCCCTGAGCCCCTCGATCTTCGGTCCCAGCACGACAAGCCGCCTTTTGTGCCAATAGAGATGGTCCATGAAATGGGCACAGGTAG
>Ga0307517_10001021_pt1 | contig 47532 bp, 38 predicted proteins | sample 23_EM_MG_FD_194515 | JGI IMG/M metagenome (GOLD analysis project Ga0307517, IMG submission 194515) | Populus trichocarpa ectomycorrhiza microbial communities from riparian zone in the Pacific Northwest, United States - 23_EM | ecosystem: Host-associated > Plants > Roots > Unclassified | place...
CGGGCCCCACGCCTCAAAGACAACACCATCAAGGAGGATGTCAAGAACTAGAAATAACTTTAACATGGATCATCTATTGATAGGACTTGTTTACATAGTACTGACTAGTTTGAAAGGCAAGCCCTTCATAGAGCAACTAGCTAATGATAGACCAGAAACATAGACTCGCAAACCTGAAACGTAGATGCTAATGCATGAAGAGCCATAATCTTCAAAACAATCACACAAGACCAAACAAAAGAACAAGACATCAACTGAAACAAACTTATTGAAACTTCCACAGCTAAATCAGGTTCGAACCCCTGAATGACAGCCTCAAACCAGACCACCAGACAAAACTAGGTCAGGCCTCTTGTTCATGGTGGTGAGCCAATGACACCAGTACCTGGGATCCTGACACAACCAACCCCAGGGTAAGAGCAAAACCCTGATGGCCCAAATGCAAAGACTGGGCCATTAGGAGTTGGGATAAAACCACCACTGGTACCGAAGCCCCCTAGATAGTTCTGAGGGTGGTCAACTTTCTCCTTGGTGTCCTTCAGTTTCCTTCCTGCTCCAACATTTGAGGCAAGAACCAACATGAAAATGGCAAGGATCAGAAGCATCTTTTGAGTTCTCTCCATCTTAGCACTTCTCTCAACACTTGGCATAGACACTCTCTACTTTTCTCTCTTACTTGCAATGTAAAGAACCCTAGCCATCCCCACCCATCTTATAGTACCCGAGGTTTCTAATTTAAGCAAGTGTATGACCAACTCTTTTACAAATAGTAGTAAACATGGAAAATAGTTGGATATGATAGTTACTACATATGTAGATACAAAATTGAAGTCTTGGGTCCATCACTGTCAAAACAATTACTCCATCAACCATTCACCAGCTCAAATCATGTAAAAATACTTCAATAACCTTCACTTTTCCTGAACATTATTGAAGCTTGTCTTCTATTCCTAATTCTCAAGAATCATAGTTCACAATCCTTAAATACTAATTAATTACTAACCAACCACTGCAAATGGGAGCTTTCTGGTCTGTAACATTAAAGCATTAAAGCATCTTGTGTTGGAAGTTACGACAGCCTACACTCAAGGGCAACGTGGTCCTCTGAGTATCGAGATTCTTCCATTTCTCAAAGACTTGAGCTGCCTACAAAGTTATGAACTGTAAATTTAAGCCTGAAGTGAAGGCATTAGTCTTTGAATTTATGCGGGCCTTACCTAACAAAAACTAGAAGCTATAAAGGCCCTTAAAATGCAAGACCTCTGTTTTTCTGTCGTTAATGCAACCTTCCATTTTCCTACTCCATGGTTCGCATTTACTCACTACTAATACATTTCTACAAAAGGATTTCACTGCAAGGAAGGCAGCTCGTAAATTTGTGACAAGAACTGTAAAATATTAGGTTGGTATGGATCTTTGTTGGAGGGAAAGTCCATCGGAAACGAACTGCACTGCCATTACCACTCCCTTGCCATGATCATTTGCCAGCTGCTACCCGCTTTGACAGAGAGGGGAAGGAGGAACAACTTATTTTGTAGTCATGACAGGAAACTGAACTGGCCAGACGAAAATGGGGTTGGTGGTATTTGTTGCTAGAAAACTGGGAGAGAGAGTTTGGTGGTAGTGCAATAACTTTTCTCGGTCTCCCTGGTGAACTACGAGTCTAGGACCTATTATAAGATCACTTTTACATTCCCTTACTCTCCCAGAACCCTTCAAACAGATTTTTTCCTTAAACAAATCCAGCCCATATGAATCAACAAATACAAGCACGTTCGACCCTCATGTACCAGTGTCAGTCGGCTAACATAAATTAGACTTGGAAAGCCACTTTCTATTCTGATGAGCCATTGGGTTGAGAACCAACAGAAAGCAGGCAAGACTCTGCTATGCTATGATGCGACAATTTATCGGAGAAGAATGAGAATAAATTCAATAAATATAAGATTTGATAGCATGAAGAGATGTGGCTTGGGAATTTCATAGGAAAATAACAAAAGTGACTTGCTCCAACAATAAATTGATAATATGCAATTATACAGAGTTTAAATCGTGTCATGCATATTTCAAAACATTGATTCAAGATTATTTATCATATGGGAAAAATTGATGCTAAGTCTGCAATAATCCAGCTTGCGCCTTCTACACTAAATTATTTTCTCAGCACACCTTGCCACACACATTTTCTTGATTCACGCTGACAAAGGAGAAAAACGAGTTGTGAGACTATGCCGTAGACATGATGCAATCAATGGCTTGCTTGCAGATGCTTGTCATTGTGGCCTCGGGTCCATAAACCTGAAAACAAAAGAAATTGGCACAGCTCAGCTTCAAATATAACAAATACAGAGGATTTCCGGATCTGATTCTTCAAAAGTGAAGGAATGGAAAAGAAAGAAAACTCTCCAAGCAAATAGAGGATCTTGTGTTTTATTCGAATTAATTCATGTTTTTCAAGGTTGTGGGCAATTGAACTTTATAGTTAAAAACTCCAGTGACACTTAGGACCCTTGGGTTTCAATTTTACTAAACAATACTGAAGATGAAGTGACTTTTCTCCAATTAACAGTATGCATTTCAGCTGCTTACAGTTTTATCTAAATTCAAAAACCAATAGCCCACAAACTCAAAAGAAATCTAATGCCCAAAGAACTACAGAAAAAATAGTCATTTCATACCTCAAGAGGTACTCCCAATTCCTCTCCCAGAGTGCGCATCTTGGCCAAACCAGTCTGATAGTTTGGACCACCTCTTCGGACATAGAGGTGCATTCTTGCTGCCTTTAACTTGGATTCCTACGAGAAGAGGAAGAGTTAAACGTAGAAACAGGCAACCTAAACCAGGAAACCATTGACAGCAGTTTGAATTGATTCAATTACACAAACCTTCTCCCTCAATGCTCGTATGATACCATTGAAAGTAGCAGCAACATCAGTGAAGTTAGCAATGCCTCCTCCAATGAGAAGGGCTCTTTTGCGACCATCAGGATCAGCAGTTGCACACTACATTAATGATCGAGGAATATTGTTACAGAATATATGAGAGACAGCATAATTGTGAGCAAGGATGCAAAAATAGAAAAGGCTTAAATTTATTGTCTCTTACATCAATGACAACTCTTGCATATTGCAAGACCTCCTCCTCGTTTGGAGCTCCACTATACTCTGCATAGTTTCCAAGCTCTGATGCATAGCCCAAATCTCCAACCTAGTTAATGGGGAAAAAAAGAGTCTTGCAAGTAAAATCAACAAGCACAGACCTTGCATCAACCAATTAAATAATGCCAAAAATGAGATGAGAGGCAGGTAGATTATAGCATATGCCATGGAGCACCTACAGTATCAGCATATATGACACTGGCACCACCTCCAGCTACCATCGTCCAGATTCTTCCTTTTTGGTTCAAAACAGTGAATTTCAAAGATGCACTTGTCTGTAAACACATGAATATGATTAATGCATCTAATTCATGTCCACATGGATTCCATGTCCATGCTTGAAGGTATAGGCAATTAAAAGTATGGTGAAACAGGCATTCATGTAATTACCTTTTCATCCAGTGAGTGGATGAAGCTTTCAGTAGAACTCAGAACTCTTCCAAAAGGCAGAGGAAACTCTATGTTACCCCACCTGAATGTACCAAAATATTTTGGATGAGAGACAAAATATATTAGTAATATACCTTAACTACAATCTCATGTCAACTGAAGGTTTCCTGAAATGAGGGTGTGAATGTATACATACTTCTTGAAGTTCTTAAAAGCTGCAGTGTCGTCCAACTCTCCTCTCATATCCAGTGGATATGGCTCCCCATTCACCAGTGTAAATGGATTCATCTCTAGAAAACTGAAGTCCAGATCTATGAAGTACAAGAAAAGCAATCAGAAGTGAATTTATTGCTAGCATGAATAATATTTGGTGTAACAAGTCAGCAACGAGGTCATATAAAAGCAAGTATTAGATTATTCTCAACCCTTTCAAGATCCTCGATAAAAAAATAGTTAGTTTCTATTCTACTGTTTCATATACCATAAATTTTAATAAGATTCAAGTGCATGTGATTAGAATTTTGTTCACAAAGTCATGTAATTTCCTACTTTAAATGAATGTGGCAAGAGCACGCTCACCTTGAAACACAGAAAAGACACCGATGATGAAATCACCAATTTTTCCTCGAATCTGAGATATAGTATTAAAGTTGTATCAGCAAATTCCAAATATATATGAAACGATTCAGAATGCCAGGTAACAAGAACTTTCAACACTAAGATATTTTAAATAAATCAGAGAGGATATTGTAATTAAATCAAAGAGTAACTAGAATCTAAAGGCATTAAACATGCACCATCAATTAATAAACCTAGGAAACTATTTGTTATCAGCAAGAATCAGATTTTTAACCTTATAATAATTTTGATTAGTGAAATATGCTGGATCACTCATCACCAGAATTTATTAAATCATTGATAAATTTAATATAAACAAACTCACCTCCAGAGGAAGTGTAGCAATCAAAGGAGCACATGCTTCCAGTGTCATTGGCTTTTCAGTAGGGAGGAATATGGTCTTAACCTGCACAAGGCCAGAAAACCAAAACTATGTCAGTATTTAAATTCTAACAGTAATGAGATCCAAAAGTAATAATATGAGAAGAAATGAAGAAGATTTACATTGTGGGCATACCTTATCCCAGTTCTCCTCAATTTCAATACCTCCACATTCTGAGAAGCTAATGGTGCAGCCGAGTCTTTCAGAGACAATTGAAAAGTAAAACTCTTGGTCATGTGGAACAAATGGTTCGACTATAAAGGTAGTTATTGGTGCCTTACAGCCACCCATCTCAACCTAATAAACCAGATCCAATTTGTCCATCAATAAAATATCTAACCACACAAACAAAACCAAGAATTTGCCATGCAACTTGATCCAATAATCACCTCAACGCCAAGGCGTGCCTTCACAAAGTCAGCAACTTGAGCTAGATCTAAATTCAAAGCTACCAAACCACTCTTCCCACGCTTTCCGAATAGCATGTCGGGCTTCACGACCAATTTTGTAGATGAAATCCATGGCTCCTGGTTCGTCAACTCCGTGAAATCTGTACCTTCTGTCACCTAGACACAATAACAAACTATCTTGTTACTTGCAACATCAAATCCAAAGCAACACCAATCCCATTACCAGGATTGAATTTTCAACAGACCAAGTAAAAAAGAAACTGCAATTATGGGTAAACACAACTAGAATTTCCATCAAAACCAAGCTAAAGTTACCAACTTTATTAAAATATGACAACTTTAATCACTACCTCCAAAACAGAACCTTCAAAAAACCCAGTAGAAGATTGAAACCATGTCAAAAACCCAGTTTGGATCCAACCAAAATCAAGCTAAAGTTGCAAAATTTAATCAGATAAGATCCGAATTCCAATCAAAGTAATCAAATTCAAACTTGATAAGTGCATAGAATACCAAATGATCAGAACAAATCATTTCCAAAACTCGACACGACGCAAACAAAACACAAGGATACAAAGAGAGATCAATAGGTTAGAGGTAAGTATGTACCTGAGCAGAGCGGATCAGGAGATCAATACCAGAGAGACGTTTCAAGTGCTCTTTCAGGAGTCTCTTGGAATCATACTCTCTTATCTTCTTTCTTGCCATTTCAACAATTCAAAGATGATCTACAAAACAAACAACGTATAATTTGCTAGCGCTATGTTATTGCAACCCTCTGCTTTTATATCAGCAAAGAAACAAAATCTTGAATGAATTAATGAAATGAATGATCTTGTTTTGTTTGTAACAGAAGATTTAAAACTCACCAAACAACAGCAAGGTTGTGTCCTGTAAGAGAGAGAGAGAGGGTTTGGTTGGTTGGTGTTTGGTGGAGGGTGTGGTGGTAGGCGAATTCCACGAGGCGGAAGAGGAGGAGAAGTTGAAATAATTGTTTTGTTACTTTATCCAATCAGCTAACTACTCAAATCATCATGTGCACTGTGCCCACAAGCATGCACTAGTGTTCCAACTGTTCATAAATGAGAATGGTGGTTGTTTTTCATATGGTCCCTCTTTTTTTACAGTATACTTATTATGGTCACTTTGGGTGAGTTCATGAGATGGGAAATTATTAAAGTGGTTGATCCATTGCTTATGTTTTCTTTAGAAACTTATTAAGGTATTCTCATATTAACTTGGTGATCAATAAAGATTAACTATTTTTCAAATAATTTTAAAGATACACCTTGATATTTCTCTTATAGATTTAGAGAGGACATAATTGTTTACTCGGAGTTGAAACTCAAAAATTTATCGTTCATGTAATTAATAATAATTAAATTAGGGTTTAATTATTGTTTTGGAATAAAAAAGATAAAAATAATGAGAATATAAGAGACAAGACAAAATAAAAAATGAAGATATAATTGAGTAGTAAATTAAATAGAGTGAGTATCTTTATATATTGTTCTGTTAATATTGAACAAAATATAATAAAATATAAAAAGATATGTTTTATGCGTAATATATATTATTGTCAAACTTACATATTTAAAAAATAATTAGATATTACTTTTCTTTATTTTAGTTTATATCAAGAGTTACAATTAATAATAACATAATAATCCTAGTTATAAAATATATATCGGTCCAGCAAGTGGACTTGAGACTTGAGGCCTTGATCGATCTGAATTTTTAAAAAAATAGAAGAGGGATTAACCCGACATAACCTAGTTCACTCGCGACTTGAGGGTAGAAATTTCTGGAAAAAAAATTGTTCAAGATAAAGTCGTTTTGATCCTTTTAAATTATTTTTTTAGGTTAACCCAAGTTGCTCCTCTCGACTCATGACATAGGCTTTGTCCCGGGTCAGGTTATAAAATTATAATGATAACCATTTTTATCATTATATGTTCTAGTTGAACAATTTAAAAATTAAAATTTTTTACATGGATGTTTAAGGAATAAAAAGTTATAAATAGTCTTCGGAGATATGATTCATTTATATTTTTTATTTTGAAAGTATAAAAATTCACTTTGAAATTTCCGGTGATTGATTAATTTTATGTTTTTATTCTTATTTTTTCAATCAAACATATTTTTATCTCTTCTGATGCAATATAATAACCAAACTATACGTAAAAGCTTCGTCAATATACTATTTAAGGTATCTATGCTTCTAAGAATAAATTGCATGAATATTAAAAACAAATTAACATAAGCTTTTCCTCAGGGGAAAAAAAAGAGACTTGCAAGAGTTTTTTTAAAAACTTTACTAAGAATTTTTTTTATCACTCATGTAATTAATAATAATCAAGTTAGGGTTTAGTTATTGTTTTGGAATAAAAAAGACAAAAATAATGAGAATATAAGAGACAAGACAAAATAAAAAATGAAGATAGAATATATTATATCAGATAGAGTGACTATCATTGTATCTTGTTCTGTTAATATTGGATAAAACATAATAAAATATAAAAAGATATAATTTATGCATAATAAAACTTACATGTTTGAAAAAAATAATTAGATAGAAGAGGGACACGACAAGTGGACCCAAGACTCTGGATTTAAGAAAAATAGAGGAGGGATTAACCCGACCTAACTTGGTTTGCCCGCGACCCGAGGGTAAAAATTTCTGGAAAAAAAATTGTTCAAGACAAAGTTGTTTTGATCATTTTAAATTATTTTTTTAGGTTAACTTGAGTTGTCCCTCCTAACTCATGACATTGGCCTTGCCCCGAGTCAGGTTATAAAATTACGATAACAACTACTTTTATCATTAAATGTTTTAGCTGAATAATTTAAAAATTAAAAGTTTTTTACATGGATGTTTTAAGAATAAAAAGTAATAAATATTATATTTAGAGAATGTTTTATCTATTCATTTTGTTTTGGAAGTACAGAAATTAACTCTGAAATTTATCTTGATGATTGATTTATTTTATATTTTTATTTTTATTTTTTCAACCAAACACATCTCTACCTTTATATTTTTCTATCTCTTGTGATCCAATATAATAACCAAACAATACATAAAAGCTTGGTGATACTATTTAAGGGTATCTATGCTTCTAAGAATAAATTACATGAATATTAAAAAAAAAAACATAAGCTTTTCTCTAGGGAAAAAAGAGAGAGACTTAGTTGCAAGAGTTTTTTTTTTTTTAATTACAATATTTTTTTCAAAAGAGGAAATGTAAGCAATAAAATAAAAGTGCAATATTTTCCATTATATTTAAAAAACAAAGGCTATTTTTGGATTTCAAAGATTTTAGAAGAAAAAGGTGAACTTCGTTAATCTTATGATGAAAATCCTTTTTTTTTTTTTTCAAAATAGGAGAGGAAAAGTATATTGATGGTCATTTTAAAGGATGGGGAAGGCAATTAACTCTTGCAAGAATTGTAAAATGTTTCAAAACATTATTTTGAGAATAAAAAATGTTATTTTCTCAAAGCATATCATTGCCAATAATTTCATTTAAGAATTTCAACTCCTTGGCCAATGGTCCTTAGCCCACCAGTTATAGATTATTGGAGGCAGCCGAATCAGAAATCAGAAATCAGAATCCAAGCAAACAAGACTTTGATTATTATTATTATTATTATTATTATTATTCAGGAATGAAAAGACCAAAATGATCGAAGGCTTTCTTCTAGTCTTGCTTGCCAGGGACTTTTTTTTTTTTATTATTATTTTTTATCTTCAAATCCCTTGGAAACCACTGCTCATTGGCACTCGAAAACGCAATCCCGTTTCTTCTTCACTGCTTTTTTATCATCAGGCTGCCAAAATACCAACAAAGCATAACATGCTACGAGCTCATCATCCATCGCATGAACAGTAGCAATATTCTCCACTGGCATCCGCAAACACAAGAGCCCTGTCAGCTCTGAAGTCGAGACAAGTAGCACCCAACTGCTTCGACCAGGCATCCCTTTATCTCGTTCCAGGCAAGAACATTTGATCGTCGTCGCGCGCGGTTCTTGAATACATGTCTCATTATAACGGAAGTTTCCCTGATTTGCCTACTGCAGTCAAGGGCTCATTCCCTGGTTTGGTTGCAACATCACAACGCAGACTCATTGCCTGTAAATTAAGGGCATTCGTTCTTCATCAAATCTGCTCTCATTAATTTCGTTGGATTTACAAATGGCCAGTAAATTTAAATATTCATGATCAAGGGGGCGTTCTCCACTGATTCTGAGGATACGCAGTGATGTCGAATGTGTAAGTTTCATCAGTTGTTCCTCTTTAGAGCCTGCTGGAAAATTAACATGAAAAGATAGAAAATATTCAAGTAAAGTTTCTAGGCTAAAACAAGCACAGGCCATTCTCCAACCTGGTTTACTGCCCTCGTGTTGTTTTAAAATGTTCATATTTTTATTATTTTAATTAGAACATTTAATTAATTTTATTTTTAATCACCTAATAATGCTCTTGTAGTGGGATCGACCGACCTTGCTAACTAGAATTCTTTGAAGGACTACATGATCGATGTTTGTGGCGTTGCACCTAGCTAGTGACTTACAGTAGTTGTTTTACCCCAGTTAAAGAAATATTAATTTCTATAAAAATCACACATTCATTTTTATTTTATTTTTATTTAGTCACATATTCATTAACAAGCCTTCACAAGGAATATATATATATATATATGGGATCTTGTTTCCATTCCATTACTGGTTCAAAATCTTTCATATCCTGATTATATCTCTTGATATATCACCATGGGTGAAAGAAGGGCTGTAAATTTATTGGTTTTTATATTTATTTCATACTAAATAAATATAAAAATATAATCAATTGCATACTCATCATTAAATTTATTTTCTTAAGATAAGATTCAAACTCAAATATTTAATTTAATAAAATTATAAGGAGACAGTTCCTTGTTAAGGATTAAAGGTCTTGTTGGTCACATGCATGCCTTCCTTGGAACATTGTTATTCCTTGCATGATATAAAATAAATGTAGGTCGCTTCATGCATGGGCAGGGTGAAAATTCTTTATATATATATATATATATATATATTAATGTAGAACCAGTGTGCTTGCTATAAATATTTGAACAAATAAATAAAGGAAAGCAATAAACCAGCTCCCAGACCAAGGATTAATTTTACATATAAATAAATAAAAGAAAACACGATCAATTAATTTTAATCCTAAACACGCAATTAGATCAATTTAATCCTAAACATGCAAACACGACCCACAACTCTAAATGTGATTTAATTAAAGTTAAATCAAATAAGCAACCCCTTCCCGCCACAAAGAACACACCTCTCCTCTATTTCCCGCTATTTTCCTTCACGAAAAAACGACACCGTCGCTACCCTCCCTTCAACTCAATAAAAGGAAATAAAATTATTTATAAAAAATGGACAATTCATAATTTACAGACAGAGATCCATCCATGCATAGTTTTATCCACACCTGTGAAATTATTTTTTTGTGTAGTCTAGGTCGGTTTTACAGTTGTGTTGTGGTCACCCAACACGTCCACCTTCACCCCAAGGACACGAAAGTAATTCACCATACCAAAGGAATGGCATCCTTGTAATATTTTTAACCCCCAATACTTAATATGAAAGACAAAACCCCCCATATATTTTCCTCTAGAAAGCTCGACATCTCTTCGCGCTCTCCATTTTTTTTCTAAAAAATCTTCATTTTCTTCGATCAATTTTTGTAAGCTCCTCCCCCTCCCCCTCCACCTCCTCCTCCTCCTTCTCTCTTCAAAATCTCTTTATTGAGCTAATTTTTAGGGTTTTTATATTTGTTTTTTAGTCGATTTTTCTCATGTCTAATCATTACATTTTATGTTTTTGTCTTTCGTTTCAAAACCCTAGTTTATCTCTCACTCTCTTCCTTTCTTGTAGGGCCTTTGCTACATGAGTTATAAGCCGAATTGGCCGCGAATTTTTTCGCTTTATTGATTGAAGATTGCTCTGGTTCAGCACTGCTGCTGCGAGGGATTTAAAGAAGGTGAGTTTTTATAGGGTTTCTGTTCGTTTTTTACTGTACGTGATAGTGTTTTGAAGTTGGGGAAGTTGTGATCTCGGATTTTAATTGAGTGAAATTGACGTGGGTTGGTGTTGTTTCGTCGTTATTGAGTGAAAAATGGTTGGTAGCGAAGGGATTTAGGGTTTTGAAGAGGAATTGAAGTTGAGACTGTTTTTTTTTTATGTGTTGATGGTTTGTTGTTGTCGATTAGGGCTGAGAAATTGGGTTTTAGGCTTGTAATTTAATGGGTTTTGAAGTGGAATTGAAGTTGATTCGGGGTGCTTTTGGGTGTTGTCTATCAAGGCGGAAAATTTGGCCTTTCGGCTTGTAATTTGAAGGGTTTTTTTAATAAAAAAATTACAGAATTGGTCATTGGCTTATCAGGGTTATAGTATGCAAGAGGCTGAATTTTGAAGGTCTCGTGACTCTGCTTTGTCTCTTGCCAAGGGTTGTTATTGTTTCATCTGTGTCTGGTGACTAAGTTTTGCAGTTGCTTTATCTTTTGAACTTGCTAGTTTTACATCATAAGAAAGAATCAAAACGCTAATTGTGACCATTGGTTTAGGGGGTGGATTGGGCATGAACTGAAATGCATAACCTTTTCTTCTATTTTCAGCTTGTCAAACTAAAAGGTTTTGAGCTAACTGTATATGCCTAGAGATTTTTCTATAGTAATTATTCTCGTAGTTACTATCATATCCATCTTGAATATCTTTATTTTTTTATTCTCAAAAAAATAAATTTGTAATCTAATTTGAAGTTGGTTGAATGTCTTTGTAAGCTTAAAGTTTGATCAAGACTTTGTTTGTTGCCCTTTGTGTTGATTATTTGTGATGTTTGGCTGTAGAGTTACTACAGTTAAAGATGGATGATCAGAGGAATGGAACCGGGCAGCCTTCAAATGCTGCAAGAAATGCATATGCTATTGATGTGGAGAAGTTTAAAACACGGCTCAAGGCGCTTTATTCGAATTGGAATGAGAACAAGGCTGATTTATGGGGGTCTTCTGATGTTGTTGCTATAGCAACACCTCCACCTTCCGAGGACTTACGGTATCTGAAATCGTCAGCTTTGAATATTTGGTTGCTTGGGTATGAGTTTCCAGAGACGGTAATGGTTTTTATGAAGAAGCAGATTCACTTCTTGTGTAGCCAGAAGAAGGCTTCTTTGCTTGAAGTTGTGAAAAAACCTGCTAGGGAAGTAGTGGGTGTTGATGTTGTGATGCATGTGAAGGCGAAGACTGATAATGGGACTGGTCTGATGGATGCTATATTCCATGCTATTTATGCTCAGTCGAGTGCTGATGGGAAAGACACACCTGTTGTTGGACACATAGCGAGAGAGGCTCCTGAAGGAATTATTTTAGAAACTTGGGCTGAGAAATTGAAGGGTGAGGGCTTTGAGCTTGCTGATGTAACTAGCGGGTTGTCTGATTTGATTGCTGTTAAGGATGCTGATGAGCTCATTAATGTGAAGAAGGCTGCTTTTTTGACTTTTAGTGTAATGAACAATGTTGTGGTGCCAAAGCTTGAGAATGTTATTGACGAGGAGAAAAATATCACCCATTCTGCTTTGATGGACGAGGCAGAGAAGGCCATTTTGGATCCCACTAGAGCTAAGGCAAAGTTGAAGGCAGATAATGTTGATATATGCTACCCTCCAATATTTCAGAGCGGAGGAGAGTTTGATCTCAGGCCTAGTGCTGCAAGCAATGATGAGCCCCTGTACTATGATTCTGCCAGTGTAATCATTATTGCTGTTGGGTCTCGATACAACAGTTACTGCTCAAATGTTGCCCGGACTCTAATGATAGATGCCACTCCCTTGCAGAGCAAGGCTTATGCAGTTCTTCTCAAGGCACATGAAGCTGCTATTGGTGCTTTGAAGCCTGGGAACAAAGTAAGCGCTGCTTATCAAGCTGCCCTGTCAGTGGTTGAGGAGGAAGCTCCTGAATTGGTTCCAAATCTGAGCAAATCAGCTGGGACAGGCATAGGTCTTGAGTTTCGTGAGTCGGGACTGAATCTTAATGCCAAGAATGATCGAGTTGTGAAAGCAAAAATGGTTTTCAATGTGTCTCTTGGTTTTCAGAATTTGCAAAATCAGATTGATAATCCCAAGATTCGGAATTTTTCATTGTTGCTTGCAGATACAGTTATTGTAGGTAATCTCATGATGCTCTGCTGCTTTTTCTTCATTTACACCCTATTGTTTTTCCCAATTGCATATCAATTTTTATGACAATCGAGGAATTTTGTTATCTTTTATTCCTTAAAATGCCTGTTCCCCTAATGTTACATTCTAAACTGCTATTATTACATTGAATTCTGATTTTTTTTAAATTCTCATTCTTCTCCATGATCTGGAAAATGCAGGTGATCAAAATCCGGATGTGGTGACTTCGAAGAGCTCCAAAGCTGTTAAGGATGTGGCTTACTCATTTAATGAAGGCGAGGAGGAAGAACAAAAACCTAAAGCTAGAGCTGAGGTGAATGGCGGGGAGAACTTGATGTCTAAGACAGCATTGAGGTCTGATAACGGGGAGATCTCAAAGGAGGAGCTTCGGAGGCAGCATCAAGCAGAACTTGCCCGCCAAAAGAATGAAGAAACTGCTCGGCGACTTGCTGGTGGAGGAAGTGCTAAAGGAGACAATCGTGCTGCTTCAAAGACTTCAACTGATTTGGTTGCCTACAAGAATGTGAATGACATTCCTCCTGCTAGAGACCTAATGATTCAGATAGACCAGAAGAATGAGGCTGTGCTTTTGCCTATTTATGGGAATATGGTGCCTTTCCATGTTTCCACAATCAGGACAGTTTCCAGCCAGCAGGATACCAACAGGACCTGTTACATTCGAATCATTTTTAATGTTCCTGGAGCAGCTTTTAATCCGCATGACTCCAATTCATTGAAGCACCAAGGGGCTATTTATTTGAAGGAGGTGTCCTTTCGTTCAAAGGATCCTAGGCACATAAGTGAAGTGGTACAGCTGATCAAGACACTTAGACGGCATGTTGTGGCCAGGGAGTCAGAGAGGGCTGAGAGGGCAACCTTGGTTACCCAGGAGAAACTACAGCTTGCAGGGAATAGATTCAAGCCGATAAGGTTGACTGACCTATGGATTCGTCCTGTTTTTACTGGCCGTGGAAGAAAGTTGCCTGGTGCTCTTGAAGCTCATGTTAATGGATTCCGATTTTCTACAAGCAGATCTGAGGAGCGTGTGGATATTATGTTTTCAAACATCAAACATGCATTTTTCCAGCCTGCAGAGAAGGAAATGATCACTCTCCTGCACTTCCATCTTCACAACCACATTATGGTGGGAAACAAGAAGACCAAGGATGTGCAGTTTTATGTTGAGGTGATGGATGTGGTCCAGACTTTGGGAGGTGGAAAGAGGTCCGCCTATGACCCAGATGAGATTGAAGAAGAGCAGCGGGAAAGGGATAGGAAGAATAAGATCAATATGGATTTTCAAAGCTTTGTGAATCGGGTGAATGACCTTTGGAGCCAACCCCAATTTAGTGGACTGGACCTTGAGTTTGATCAGCCTTTGAGAGAGCTTGGCTTCCATGGAGTGCCCCACAAAGTCACATCATTCATTGTCCCAACTTCAAGCTGCCTGGTTGAGCTAGTTGAGACTCCTTTCCTTGTTGTCACCCTGGGTGAGATTGAGATAGTCAATTTGGAGAGAGTTGGTCTTGGACAGAAAAACTTTGATATGACCATTGTCTTCAAGGACTTCAAGCGTGATGTTCTCAGGATTGACTCCATCCCATCAACTTCACTTGATGGCATCAAAGAATGGCTTGACACAACAGACATCAAGTATTATGAGAGCAGATTGAATCTTAACTGGCGACAGATACTGAAGACAATCACTGATGATCCACAGAGCTTCATTGATGATGGCGGGTGGGAATTTCTGAATTTGGAAGCTAGCGATTCAGATTCTGACAACTCAGAGGATTCAGACCAGGGTTACATACCATCAGATGCAGAACCTGAGTCCGAGTCTGAAGATGATGTCTCTGACAGTGAATCACTTGTGGAGTCTGAGGATGATGAGGAGGAGGAGGATGAGGAAGACTCCGAGGAAGAAAAGGGTAAGACATGGGAGGAGCTGGAGAGGGAAGCAAGCAATGCAGACAGGGAAAAGGGTGACGATTCAGACAGCGAGGAGGAGAGGAATAGAAGGAAAGTGAAGACTTTTGGGAAGTCTCGACCCGCTCCGAGACCCGCCCCCAGACCCGCTCCGAGACCCGCCCCGAGACCCCCTCCCAGGACCGTCCCTGGTAGCATGCCCAAGAGACCCAAGTTCCGGTAGATTTGATAGGAAATCTCGTGTTCTTTTGTTATTCATGTTTATTATCTGTTTAGCAGGTAGCAACAGCTGCTGCCTTAGAATGCAGGCCTTTTACTTGGGGTTAGAACCATTGGTAGTGGTAGTTTTACGATTTTGTTATCTATCTATTGCCTTTTGGTCATTAAGTAGTTTCTGTTGGGAATAAGATCAATTCCTAACAAACTTAATCTTTGCATCTGTTATCAGTATCTTTCTGCTATCAACTTCATTTGCATGATGTTCCTACGTGCACTGTAATGCAATCCTCCACAGCAGACCATGATCCAGTAGTTGTTTTTAGCTTAAAAAATGCTGCGCCATGGATTGCATGAACAATTTCCTCGACTTGTGTGGCAGAACGAGCTCCTTGGATGGTATCTGGGTCAGAAGATGTGTGCCTAGAGAGTCTTCATGTTTGCATTAATCTCCATCCTTGTTTGGCAAGGAGTGCCTGGTTAAGATGTTATGATGATGTCACAAAACCCAAACCACCTCTTATCTTTGATGCATGCATGGACCTCATCACAATGGTTTAAACAGGAGAGAGAGTAAAGAACTAATAGGGTAATGGTAAGATACAAATTTTATTTAAAAATAATTTAATTATCCAAGCTAAGTGACACATAATAATGGAAATAGTATACAATAAAAGAAAGCAGCACTTCATCCATCATAAAATCAAAGAGAAAACTGGGAAAAAAAGCCTTGAACAAATGCAGCCATACGCATCTCTGAAAACATGAGCACGTTGCTGATTTCATGTTTAGCATAGCAAAACAGACAACTATCATGATGGATGCACGGATTGAAAGACGCAGCAAATCTGTAAGTAAAATAAGATCAACTCTTTCAAAACAGAAAACAGCTCCATGCCATGCTATGAACCAGAGAAAGCAGAACATGGGAACCAATGACTTGCTGCGAAACATAATGATGTGGGCGAGTTCAAACAATACGATAGTTCTGAATAATCAGGTGTGGATCTTTCATGAACGAATTATATAGAAAGCTTAGCAAATTCATTTATTACTCAATGAGACAAAGCTAAGATTAAGAAGAGATCTCTTCACATCAGAGGAACATCTTGACAAGAAAATACCATTTTTGATTTGATGATTGAATTAGGTTTAATTTTTTCCAAATAATTTTACAGGTCTAGTTTTATAAAAGGGTGAAGACCTCAAAGTTTGAAAGATGTTATTTGAGCTATTTTTTTTTCCAGTTTAATTTCAGATTTTATGTTGTGTTTCTTTTTTATATATGATTTTGATTTTGAAAGGTGAGAGAATATACAAGAGATAATTATATAGTAATAAAGTATGAATTTGAGTTCTTGTGCGAGAACCCATTTCGAGAACAATGCTTTCTCTTGTTCACTGTCTTCGCATTTGGTGTATCCGTTTGCGTGACAAAGAAACCTCCATCTCTGTGACCAAAAAAGAGGGGTTTTACACACAACACGCTCAGCACCACCAACTGTACAGGAGTCACCATTTTGGCCACATGTGGTTGATCTTGCCTCCGATGCCATCAGTAACATTTGAGGAAACCAAAATGTGGAATTTAAATTTGAAGATCCAAACGCAACTCATCATATTCTAATCGCTGGAAAGGAAATGATCCGAGGAGTACATTCACAAGCAGGCGATTCAAGGTAAAAATGGAAAGAAGCAGAAAAAATATACGGAAAGCTCTGAATTTGGATTCCACTATTTTACAAGTAAACGAATTGTTATGGCTGTGAGTTTCAAAACTAGTTTACAAGTAAAGAGTCTATAATCCAACCAGTTTGTCCAACGAGCATATAAAATAACAATACCAAGAAACAGAGAGGAGAGAAATCCAAAACATATGCTTCCTTGCAAGAGACATTATTCTGGCTAGATTATGTAACTACCACCTACAGAGCTGCAGCTGCTAGTTTAACAAGGCATAGAGGCATAGACACCTTTGGTCACCTTAGCTTGGGTCTCTTGTGAAGACCGCTGCTCACATTTCTTCTATCAGGTTGTCGGGTTACTGGCCGAGCTGGCGGCCTAGCTGATGGTCGAGCAGGAGCTCGAGCTGGTGGCCGAGCAGGAGCTCGAGCTGGTGGCCGAGCTGATGGTCGAGTGGGAGCTCGAGCTGGCTCTCGAGCCTTGCCAAATGCCTTGATCTTCCTTCTTTTTCTCTCCTCCTCACTATCTGAATCATTCCCCTTTTCCCTGTCAGCATAACTTGCTTCCCTCTCCAACTCTTCCCATGTCTTTCCTTCCTCCTCCTCTGAGTCTTCCTCAGAGTCCTCTTCCTCATCATCCTCAGATTCCACCAAAGACTCACTTAAATCATCTTCATCATCGGAACCTGAGTCAGATTGCACATCTGAAGGCATGTACCCTTGGTCTGAGTCTGCTGAGTTTTCAGAATCTGAATCACTAACTTCCATGTTTAAAAATTCCCACCCACCATCCTCTATGAATTTTTCCGGATCATCAGTGATAGTTTTCAGTATAGGTCGCCAATTGAGATTTAATCTACTCTCGTAATACTTGAGGTCAGTGGTGTTAAGCCACTCCTTTATGCCATCCAGTGATGTAGAGGGGATAGAGTCTATTCGAAGGACATCCCGTTTGAAGTCCTTGAAGACAACAGTCATATCAAAATTCTTCTGTCCAAGGCCAACTCTCTCCAGATTAACTATCTCAATCTCACTCAGAGTTATCACCACACAAGGTGTCTCTATCAGCTCAACCAAGCAACTCGATGTTGGAACTATGAAAGCTGAAACTTTGTGGGGAACCCCATGGAACCCAAGCTCTCTTAAAGGCTGATCAAACTCAAGGTCAAGTGCTTTGAATTGAGGTTGGCTCCATACATCATTCACCCGGTTCACAAAGTTCTGGAAGTCCATGTTTATTTTATTCTTTCGATCCCTCTCGCGTTGTTCTTCCTCGATCTCATCAGGGTCATAGGCTGATCTTTTACTCCCTCCAATTGTCTGGACCACATCGATTACCTCGATATAAAATTGCACATCCTTGGTCTTTTTGTTCCCCACCATTATGTGATTATGCAAATGAAAGTGCAGGAGAGTAATCATTTCCTTCTCTGCTGGTTGAAAGAATGCATGCTTAATGTTACCAAACATTACATCAACACGTTCATCAGGCCTTGAAGTTGAATAGCGCAAGCCATTTGTGTGGGATTCAAGTGAACCAGTCAATTTTCTTCCACGACCACCAAAAGGAGGACGGACCCATAGATCTAACAATTTCATTGGCTTGAATTTGGAAGATGAGAGTTGAAGCTTTTCCTGACTAACTAAGGTCGCTCTCTCAGCCCTCTCAGATTCTCTGGAAGTTACCTGTCGACGTAGTGTTTTAATCTGCTGTACCACTTCACTTATATGTCTAGAGTCCTTCGAACGAAACGAAACCTCCTTCAAGTATATTGACCCTTGAAACTTAAGGGAGTTTGCATCATGAGGGTTAAAAGGAGTGCCAGGCACATTAAATATTATCCGTATGTAGCAAGTTCGGTTATTATCCTGCTGACTAGACACACTCTTCACAGTGGCAACATGGAAAGGAACCATGCTTCCATGGATTGGTAATATTATGGCTTCATTCCTCTGGTCAATCTGAATCATAAAGTCTCGAGGAGGGGGGAGATCATTGACATTCTTATATGCAATTAAATCACCGATTGTCTTTGCACCACCTCGATTATCTGTTGCAGCAGAACCCCCACCAGCAAGCCTCCTCGCAGTCTCTTCATTCTTTTGGCGGGCAAGCTCTGCCTGGTGCTGCCTTCGTAGCTCCTTCTTTGACATTTCATGGTTGTCTGACCTGAGTGTTGCCTTAGACAAGGTGGTCTCACTCCCTCTACGTTCAGGCTTGACTTTTGGCCGATCTTCTTCCTGATCATCCTCATTGAATGAGTATGCCACATCTTTAACAGCTTTAGTACACTTTGAAGTCACCACATCTGCGAACTTCTCACCAACAATCACTGTATCTGCAAGTAAGACAGAATATTTCTGGGTCTTTGGGTTTTTGGTCTCTGCCTGCAAATGCTGAAAGCCAAGAGACACATTGAAAACCATCCCTTGTCTCAGAACTTGATCATTCTTGGAATTAAGACTAAGCCCTGACTCACGAAACTCGAGGCCGATTCCAGTTCCAGCAGTTTTCGTCAAGTTTGCAGTTAATTCGGGAGCATCCTTCTCAACCACAGAGAGCGCTGCTTGATACACAGCACTGACCATGTTCCCAGGCTTCAATGCACTGATAGCTGCTTCATGGGCCTGAAGGAGGATCTCATATGCCTTGCTCTGCATCGGATTGGCATCAATCAGATAAGTTCTTGCAACATTTGAGCAGTAGCTGTTGTATCGAGACCCGATTGCGCATATGATCACACTAGTAGAGTCATAGTAGAGGTTCTCATCATTGCTTGCAGCACTCGGTTTCAGATCAAACTCTCCTCCACTCTGAAAAACTGGAGGATAGCAAATATCGACATTCTCTGCCTTCAGCTTTACCTTAATTCTTGCAGGTTCCAATATTGCCTTCTCTGTGTCACCCATCAATGAAGAATGGGAGATCTTCTTCTCCTCATCAATGACCTTTTCAAGCTTTGGCACCACAAACTGCTTCATTACTGAAGAACTCAAAAATGCTGCTTTCCTTACATTTGTAAGCTCAGTGCTGTCTTTGACAGCAAATAAGTCCGAGAACCCATTTGTTACATCTCTTAGTTCACAATTAACGTTCTTTACCTTTTCATCCCATGTCTCCAAAAGCTTCCCTTCAGGACTTTCTCTTGCTATACGTCCAATGACAGGAGTATTATGCCCATTAGAATTTGACTGATCTAGGACAGCATGAAAAATGATATCCATCAAACCACTTCCATCATCATTTTTGGTCTTCACGAGTATCACAACCTCAACACCCACAGCCTCTTTGGCAGACTTCTTCACAACATCAAGCAAAGAAGCCTTTTTCTGGCTACATAAGAAAAGGATCTGCTTCTTCAGGAAGACCATAATCGTCTCTGGGAACTCATATCCAACCAACCAAATGTTCAGTGCTGATGACTTCAGATACCGGAGATCCTCAGAAGCCGGAGGCGTTGCTATAGCAAGAGCATCAGAAGCACCCCATAGGTCACTATGGTGTTCCTTCCAATGTGAATACAACATGTTCAAGCGCTTGGTGAAGTTATCCAAATCTATCGCGTAAGGACTGGCAGCTCCTGTAGGCTTCCCATTTGAGGGTTTTGCATTAGCATTCCTATTTTCAGTCATTGCATGTAGTTCAAAAACAGATCTTGATTTCTCAACAACTGAGCAAGTCCCGCTAGATGATCAGCAAAAACACTGACAAATAACAAATAGTCATCAGTTCATTTCCTTCTCTCCATATGGAAAAACGTTGACCTGGATACACTTTGATTAGCCATGATCAACAATATGCAAAATCAGAAACCAGGAAAATATTTCAGAGAAACTAGAACAATCAGAACTTCCAATGTTGCAAGAAATTAAAATCTGTTCTGAATCTTGATACTAAGATTAATGAGCTATCAGATCTTAATTCATAAACTACAGTTGATGAATCTTCTATGCACATCTCCATCTTTTCAATTTGAGAAAGATCTGATTTTGGGATTTAAGTTCATTGTTTAAGCCTATCATTCCCAGATAAGGAAACATTCTAAATTCCAAAATTTTACAGTTCTTTTCTATTTTCATTCATTTTGTCAAAACCCAAACAAAGAATTGGATTAGAGCTTACATATCTCAGTCTTCCCTGTAGCAGGAGCAGAACATTCCTGCACTCAGAAATCAAAAAATGAAAAAAAAAATCGTCAATAACTTCACATCCAGAAACATCCATTGACCATACTAGTAATCAAAGAAAGATTGCTCTATCACCTCCTCTATCTGAAAAATCTCAAACCTCAATTCAGTAATAAGCAATCACGCATCCAATAAAAAGGTAACAAATCTCAACTTCTGCAATCAAAAGTCTTGATCTTCAGAACCAGCTACAAAACCCCCCACCAAAAAAGGTCAGAATCTGGAGCTAAATCTGGTGCTTGAATTCATTGAATTATGAAATAACAAACAAAACCCAGATAGAAAAAAGATTGAAATTAAAGATTTACCACTTGTAGGCACCTATGGAATGTTTATCTTATGATTCACAAGAGAAAACTCGAGGTCAAAGGTGTGAACTTTTTTAGAAAGAAATGGATGACAACGACAAATGGATTGCTTCTACATGGGGGATTCGGAGGTACAGAGAGAGTGATTAATGTATGACAGCTACAATGAGGAATGATTAAGATGGGAAGCTGAAGAGAGGGGGAGCTAAAGAGGCCAAAAGGGTCATCAAATCAATCAAGTTGTGGAAAATATGTAATTATATGCAAGGTTCTTCTATGGATATTTCTCATGTGCATGTGTCAATAAAAAAATATTCACTCTCACATATTCATTTGCTTACAGAAAATTTACTTTTTGTTTAATGCATTTTCCTCTATTCAGAAGCCAAAAAATGGCTGTTAGGCACTTTCCAGCCAATCGACATCTCAATTACCATGTGTATAAATCAATTTAAGGTTAGTTTAAGATTGAAATTCACGCCCAATAAGTAAAAATCTGGCATTTATATATATATGTTAAGGGTGGCAATGTACATTTTCAGGATAACAAGGTTTACGGTAATCCATTCGAAGTTTTTCTTAACAATCTTTGTTACACAGGACTGGAGTCCTTGTCCACAGTTTGCATCCAAGTTCGAAGAACTCAGTCCAAGAGCATATAACCACAAACATTGGCTAGCTACTTGTTTGTCGAAACAGATGAGAACTGTGAAGCCCTCTTCATCAACACTAAGAGGCTATTTATTTTTGCATTTAAAAAAAAATACTTCGAAAAAAATAATTTTTTTTATTTCAAAATAATTTGTGTTTTTTTATTCTGATATCAAAAACAAATTTTCAAAAATTAAAAAAATATTATTTTAATATATTTCTAATTAAACTTTCAAACAAAAAAACACTTTTAAAAAATAACAAAAAACTATAACTCACATTTGAACTTTAGCTGTTCACTAACATTACAAGGTACAGAGAGTAATCAGACCGCCAATGGAGGCTAGGGCAAACATCAAGTACCATTGTCTCTAAATCTGCGTTTACATAATATAAATGGGATACAACAAAGATGCACAGGGAACCAAGCAGCATAGATACGAGAGAACAATCATAGCTTTCCAGATTGGGACAACACTTGCTGAGCTTGTAACATTACATAAAATCACAAACCAAGAAAGGCACATTGTTTTCTTGCATGCTCGGGTACCAATTTGACCAACATCTCAACTGACACCCCCTTCAATTCTAGTTGAATATCAGCAGCAGCAGAAACAACAAAAGTAAGTACACGAGATTAACGAATTATGAACTCAGATTTGTGAAAAAACAATTTCTCTATAATAATTTCATACCATGAGATTTGAAGTTAAATAATGGTGGAAGGAAACGCCCATTTGGCAAGCGGGTGTTTTGGTCACGGAGCTCGTCAAAAAAGGGATGCGTCAAGGCATCCAACTGAAACCAGAGTAAGCACATAGTAGTAAGATAGCTTCGAATCAAACAAAAAATTAAACAAACCCAGAGGAAGTGATCACAATGAGCACCTAACAAGCTCCGTTCTATATAATCAACACCAGGTAAAAATATCTAACAAGCTTCAGTGATCAAAATCAAGCAGTAACAAAGTTACAATTGTGCAACGGACACAAGTCCATGTTCAAGTGACAGTTTTATCTAAACATCAGGCTTTCAAAGTAAAATAGTAAAAAGCAATGCTAGGGAAAGAAACATAGAAATTTAAAGAAGGTTATGATACATTCACAAAATTATATGGTCATATGGAGCAGAGTATTATTCCAGAAAAACACTCACAGCTGTGCACCGCAAGTTAGGGGAGTATTGCAGTAATCTTGAAACCAGATCAACTGCTTCTGGAGGCATGCGCTTGTGGAATATCTAAGCATGAAACAAACTGAAGTTAATGGATGATAAGAAGGTAATAGCATGAACCACAAAATACAAATCTAGAATTTATAATACCTTGTGCCAAGGATGAGCTTTAATCTGCGGGAATTTGTACTCTGTATAATTTGGGTTCATGCACTTAATTTCCTCCCTTGTTGGAGTGCCCAAAACCTGGAATATAGAGCATTTTATGAATTAAAATCAATCAAGGATCATGTCAGTCCCAGAAGAAATGTATATTTTACCAAAGAGTAGACAACTTTCTTTGATGTGATAAAAAAAAAAAAACTCCACTTAATGTGTAGACAGAGCAATTAGAAGGTTCAAGACACTAAACTTACCTTGATAATCTCAACAAGCTGGTCGACTCCACTCTCACCAGGAAATAGAGGCTGACATAATCAATACATTTATTAAAGCTTGTTGTCGAGATCATAATGTGAAAGAAATAATAATAAAAAAAAAACCTTGTCTACAAAAGCTTCCTACCTGTCCAAGCAATAGCTCAGCAAGGACACAGCCAGCAGACCAGATGTCAATAGCTGTGGTGTATTCAGTTGCTCCAAATATAAGTTCAGGTGCTCTGTAATACCTAGAGCAGATATAAGATATATTTGGCTCCCCTTTAACCTGTCAGAAGAAACAGTATCCCAGTAAAAAAATAAAAGCAAATGTGAAGACCAAACAGTAAAAAATAACAAGTAGCAAAGCATACCAAGACTTTAGCACTGCCAAAATCACATAATTTAACCTGATGTGTATGAGGATTCACCTGCATCAAGAAAAATTTTGAAACTAACTTTAAAAAAATGCTTGGTGACATCAAATAAATGAGTGTATAAACAAAACAAAAGATTGTGTCCTCCAATCAAGGCGGATGACCACTTTACTTGCATAAGACAGGTTACAACCAAATATTTATATTTTTTTTAATCAACTTTTGTTGAAGATGTATAGAACTACTTAAGGTTCCACAACAATTAAAGTATCACATATACATTCTACGTTTTCATTCCCCAAAAAGAAAATAATGATAAATTGGTGATGGTGGACTAGAGGAATACACCTACACATATACACGTATAAGCCATAAAATGCACACAAAATCTTACCAAAAGGTTTTGAGGTTTAATGTCACGATGACACACCCCAATAGCACGATGGATGTATGACAATGCCCTAAATATCTGCCAAGAATCAACATGTTAACATCTTGCCATGTTTCTAATAAACAATACCTCCGAGATGATACTGTTTCAAGTATTGAGGCAAAAAATTTAGGTGCCTTGGTAGAAAGAAATAACAAAGTAATGGATAAAAGAAGTAAAAAGAAGAAAATGGGTCCACAAGAACAAGGACATCTAAATTTTAGACATCTTAAGCACAGACCACTGTAAAAACCCAATTCAATTGAATAGCTCCATACCTGATATGTATAGAGTTTGACATATATTAGTGGCATCTTCTGATTCAATTTGCGGTAGTGTTTAATCACACGATGAACAGTTTCAGGGACGTACTCAAGAACCAGATTAAGATAAAGCTCATCTTTCTCAGTCGTTGAAAGGAAGCAATGCTTCAAGGAGACAACATTTGGGTGGTCAAGGAGACGCATGGTTTGCAGCTCACGGTTCTTGTACCTCTTATCTTGAAGAACTTTCTTTATAGCAACAGTTTCACTGGTCTCTAAGCATTTTGCCTAAAATCAAGTATGCAGAAAGGCAAAATGGAAACATGAGTACTCGGTGACAATCTAGAAAGAATGTAGCAATACACTATCGAGAAATATTCAGCAAAACACTATAGTCTAAGACAGCATACCTGGAAAACAACTCCAAATGAACCATTCCCAACAACACGCTCAGCCATGTAACTTATTGTCTGCATAGTTTAAATAGAAGAAAGACATATTGATTACGATAAAAAGAAATATCATACAACACAAGAGAATGGGACATCCCCTAATAAACAAACTAAATTGCTGATTCATCATCTTTAATTAGAAACGGAGAATAATGTATAGGATGGAATATGTGAAATGAACTTCTCCCAATCAGGAAGCAAATTGGGCCAGTCATTTTAAACCCCATCACGCTACATCCTGAAAATTACCCTCAAATTGCAAGGGGCTCTTGACTTGCTAGAAGATATTAATGGAGAAGGCGGACAATTATACCTGCTTTGGCTGGCCATTTCTACCACCAATTGTTGTTACTATAATATGACCTGTCTCTGTACCATTACCATCCACTACTGTTGCCTCCATGTCCTAAAAATACATGCCTGAGTTGAGAGACTATATCCAAAATCCACTAAGGACAACAAAAAAAAGTGGCAAAACCAATGATAAGTAGGAAAGATGTGCTAATCACCATACTTTGTCATCCCTAATTTTCATGTCATTCATTTCCTCAGGTAACTTGTCCACGCCAGCATTATGGACACCAGCTTCTCTCAAACCCGAGGTAGGTGCCACCCCCGCAGAAGCCATTTGTTAGACAAAAATAAATTATTCTGTCTTACTCTCGAACTTCAGTGGAATTAAACATTACCTGCAGCAATCGAAAAATGTTAGAACTCTCAACTAATTGATTGAAATTGCATCAAAACACATGATATCAATCCATTCATCTTCCACAATGTAGCATAACTAAACCAAAACCCACGAAATAAAACTCAAGGTCAATTACAAAAAGCTAGTACTTCAACAATAAATTCACACTCTAAAGTTTATCCACTTCACTGCATAAAAATTAATGACTGATGAATACGCATAACAAAACAGATCAAGTCAGGTTCTACACGTAAATTCCTTCCCCAGGTTCAAAATCAAGAAGCTCAAACACCAACACAGCAGAATACAAAGAAACAGGAGATAAATTAACACATCAAAAGAAAACATCACTTGAAGAAATGACTAGCAAATGAAACCAGTAAAAGTATTTTGATCTCCACGAAATATACTTAAAAAAATTACATTAAAGCAAACAAAGTCCACTAAGATCTAACAATAAAAACAAACAAATCATCCCAAAAAAATTCCCAAGACAATAATTAAACAAAAAAAATCAAAGCCCATGAACATAATCCACAAAGAAAATCTAAAATTACCCCTCCAAAAACACAAGACAAACCAAACCGGATACAAAAATCAAAGCTTCAACAAGATCCAACACAACCCAGAAGCCAATACACACAAATTATCTCAAAATCCCCAAAAAGTTTCAATCTTTGCATGCTTGAATAAAAAAAAAATAGATGCAAACTTTGAAAAAAAAAAAAAGCAACACAGGCAACAAAAATAATACCAATAAAGCCGTTTTGGAAAATAAGAGGAGGAAGAAGAGAGGTCAGGCAATGGAAAGAGAAAGTGGGGAAAATAGATCCATTTTTGTGGGCAATAACATAAGCAGATGCCTTCCAATACAATACACTATAGAAAGTGCTTTCTTTCTCCTTCTATTTTTATTTAGTGTGTTTTGTCCTCTCTTTTTTCCTTGTATTTGTTTTATTTAGTTAAATTTTTTTCTCTTTTTTTTATGGTTAATGCATTTCCCCAAATGTTATTAAATTCAGTTTGATTTTAACAAAATTAAATTACAATTAATTTGATCAATTTACTACTAATTAAATCTCTAAATTCTAATTAAAAACTTAATTAAATTTTTTTAAAAAAGTTTCAAAAGAAACTCTTAAATTTCTTTTTTATTAATTCGAATCAACCCATTTTATTCACAATTGATGCCTTGTACTTAGTGGATCCAAGTCCATTATAATTTCAAATAGTCCTCTCCATCAATAACAACAAAAAAATTATGAGTCGAAAAGATTGACTTTTTAATATCTAACAAACATATTAAATAATACATGATATTCTTTTAGAAGAAATAAATTATACTGACAAATAATTTTAAGGGGTATAACTCAGCGAGATTACCAGTTCGAGTCTCACAAACTTCAATGCCACTAAAAGCTTACATGGTCGTTAATTTCAGAGCCCGTAAGATTAATCGAGATACACGCAAGTTGATCCGGACATTTATGTTAATAAAAAAATTACACTGAAAAATGCAATGGGAGCAAAAATGAGTAGCATTGACAAGTGCTTATTTATTTATTTTTTATTTTTGGTTTGCATGAAACTTGCGTTTTATTTATTTATGTTTTTTGGTTTGGTTGATTGGACGATGGAAATAATTGGAATTTTGAAGGGAAAAAAAAAGAAGATTTTGACAAAATTGAGCACCATACAAGGGCAAGTAAAGTACAACAGTTCTCACATTCAAAGGCAGCCATCATAAAGGAAAACACAATTCTACCCTTGAAAGAAAGAGAGGCTAAAAAGCCGTGCGTAAAGTCAATGGGTGCTGGGATGGGAGGGACGGTTAGGCAAGGATGCTTTGATGTGTAGTGGGACCCAATGAGAGGCATGTTTGGACAATAATATATAAGCCTTACAGGGGACAACCCTAGTTCAAAATCTAGACTTTCCAACCTTTTAAACTTTTAGGCCAAAATTCTTAACGAGGGTGGGGTCCATATGTCTTTTTTTAAAAAAAAACATTTTTTAATTATAAATATATTAAAATAATTCCTTTATATTTTCTTAAAAATTTTAATATTAAAATATCAAAATCATAAAAACACACTTAAAAATATTACTACTACAATATTAAACAAATACTATATAAATATGAAATATATTTTTTATGTTAATTTATACATATTAAAATCAACATTTCATTTTTTCAATCTAATCATTCAAATATATATAAAATTATCTCGCTTCAATCAATCAATATTATAATATTATGCATACCGATGACATTATAATATTACGGTCTACATAACATTAAAATTGATTCGAATATATTTTTAGATGTTAAATAAAATAATACCTTTATGTTATAATGTTCTTATAATATACTTCTATATATATATTGTGCAGAATATAAATAACTTCAATGTAATTATGATGATAGAACAATTCAAGTTTCTCAGGATGCTAGAAATCTTTATTTTTCCAGATTTTTTTTCCTTCTAGGTGTTTTTTCGTTTTGAAAATAAAATTATCATTTTTGTAAATTTTAAAAGAAAAAATTCTTAGTGGTTTAAGGGATATTTTTTATCTACAAAGAGAGAGAATCCTCCCAATCTATACGAATAAATGATAAAATATCCCTAAAAAATTTAAGTGAAATAAAAAATTTCCATCCAAATTGAAACCTTGATTTTTTTAAAAAAAGATGATCCGAGAATTAAAAAAAGATTATAAAAAAGAAAAGGACTATAAAGCCCAAGAGGAGACCGGACCTAGCCTGTCTTCTTCCTGCAAACAAATGAGCAGTAGTGGTTAAAACCAGGCAGCACAGCAAAAGCAAAGGCTGCTTAGCTCTCTTTCTCTGAATCTGTAGAGACAAAAAGAAAGAAAGAATGCCCGTAGGGAAATACTACTGCGACTACTGCGACAAGCAATTCCAAGACACCCCACATGCTCGAAAGCGCCATCTTCAAAGCTCCTCTCATTTACGCGCCAAATCTCTCTGGTTCAGCAGAAACAGCAACAGCAACACCCTCAATTCCAATAACACTGATGCTGGTGGCTTTGTTAAGGGACTCTGCAACCGCTTTGTCAAAACGGTATTATTATATTTTATATTTTCTTGAAATTTACGAGTTCAATTCTTTTGCATTTGCTATGATCAATCTTGGGTTGGTTGGATTCTTTGATGTGTTCTCTTGTTTTCATTTAAAATGGTGGTGCTTCTTTGTGGTTTTGAAGGGTTTTTGTCCTTATGGAGATTCTTGCAAGTATTTGCATACTAATTTTGCTACTAGTCAAGGTAAAATTTTTGCTTTTATGGAGTATTATAAAGCTGGGAATTAAGTGATTAATCTGTCATGGAAAAAGATGGGATCTTTTTAGTGTCTATGGATGTGTTTGTTTTGACATTTAGGAACTGCTTTCAAGGATAATGTTCAGTCACCAACTATGCCTGGAAATCAATTGGCTGGGGGCAGTTCTTTTCCAGGTACGTTTGGAACTAAGCTTTGGAGGATTGTTAATTCATGATCTTTTGCTGTTGAATCTACTTGGTTATTTTATTCAAGGTTTTATGGAACCATGTTTAAAGATTGAATCTTGTGTTGCATGGAACCATGTTTAAAGATTGAATCTTGTGTTGCATGGAATCATGTTTAAAGATTGAATTTTTAGAATATATATGTTAGTGATGATGATGCGGGTGTGAATCGCATTGTATCACTGTCGCTGTTTTCCTATAATGGACAATTATGCTGGCTATATCTAAGCCTTATAAATTCCTTCTTTTCGTTACTGATTTTGCAGCTTAATTTTGTCATTGTCCTGATTAGCAGGTGTTGCGGTGAGAGAGAGCATGGGAATGTCCTGGGGTAACCTGCCTCCATCACTAAAGCCTCCTCCAGAGGGTGGTTATCCGCCTCTTCCGTTCGTGGATTGGGGATAGGTCTTTTTTCTGATTTGGGCACTGCTTTTTTTTTTCTTTTGTGGTTATGATAAAGTAAATTTTTACCTATCAACTACTTGATGTATCATCATCGTTTGCATAGTTCCTTGATTGCATCAAGGTATGCTTTGCTGTGTAAAAATGTTAATTGCTTATATATTACAATAACTGGAATTTGAATATGATTTCATCTTCTCCTTTGTAAGTCTCTTGTGGATTGCAATAATTTTAGTGATCTTTCGTAGATGTCATCCATTTCCTGTTTTTCTCATGTAATGCTTTTGGCTTTAGTGGTTATATTTGGATTTATTAATGGTATCAAAATATGCACATTCTCTAGCCAGCTTCCATTGGAGATTAGGCAGGCATTGGGTTGTGGACAAGGATACATCTAGACTAAATGAATATTGTTTTAAAAAAATATACATGGAGAATCTTGTTCAGTGAACTTGCCTCCATCTGATTCTTACAATGGATCTATGATTGTGGAGGTGAGTTGTGCTTCAGCACAATAAAGAAGATGAAGGCTAGACTGGCAAACAGTACACACATTGCAGACAATTTGAGTATGTCTGTATCCATCCTTCCATGATCCAAGCTTCTTAACAATGCCAATTTATCCCACACATATGAACCATCTGGAAACCTTGGGCAACCACAATTTGCTGCACACTCCTTTGTATTGCAGTAGAAACTGATAGAGGTCATCACATTCATTGCAAATTGGAATGGATTGCTCCAATACATCCATCGGTAGAACCTTATGTCGGATAGGACAACAACTACACCAGAAGCTGACACCCACATTGATGTCACAATTGACACTGCAAATGCTGCTAGTGTTGGCAGTGGTGCTAGGAAAGTTATCATCATCCCGAAATATGTTACACACAAAGTAAAAATGAAGAGTACTAACCAATACTGTAGGAATTCTGCCATGGATCCTGTTCCAATTCCTGCCATACCATTCCCTATCCCTACAACTGCAAGTGTAGCAATGAAAATATATGGGATCTCACCAACTGCCCATGATACCGGGTAAAATACTGGAAGATACATTCCAGCCCTTTTCTCCCGGAAATAGACTAACCTGTCTGTGCCAATCTGGGGAATAACATTGTTGGCTGAGATCACTCCGATGAGTAAAACTTGCATGTATATGTATAGCATACGTGAAGTTGCACCATATGTGTCCTTGTATTCAATTTGATAGTACAAGGATCCCATCAAGAGTCCAATCATTATGCAGCCTATAAGTCTACCATATGTGTACTGCACATTCCTCCACAAGAATCTCTGTGTTCTTAACAAAACCCAAATGGCTTGCCGTGAATATGGAGCTGAGTAAGTAGAAAATTGATCCTCTGATGCTCTTTCCTTGATCAATTTCTTTGCATTGCTGATTGTTTTGCTGTTGATCTCCTGCAAAAAACTAGTTTGATATGTCTCTGCGTAATTTATTTGCGGAGTTTGCCCCTTTCGTATACCTAAGCCAAGAGCTCTCATAACAAAGTTAACTGGAGTTGCATTTTCAGAGTAACGAGGGGCCTTCGGGATTGATGTGAAATACTCCAGCAACTCATTGCAGTTATATCCTACCGGGCCAAAATATGCTTGATGCCCTTCTTCTGTTAAGATGAGAGCCAGGTCGAAAGAGGACAGTATCCGTCCATTAGCATGTGTAAGAGAGGCGACAATGACTCGACCAGAACGGGACACTTTAGATAGAACATTGAGGACAGTCGAAGTTCCTGTGGTATCAAGGCCCAACATTGGCTCTTCTAGAAGGAGAATGCCTGGATTTGCAGCCAGCTCAACTGCAATTGTTAACTTTTTGGCTATTTCAAATGTCTTTCCAGTGGAGTCGCAGAGGGAACCTACAAGTTGGTTCGAATACGGAAGTAAACCAAGCTGGCTGAGGACCAGCTCAACATGGATGTTACGCATCATGGAGCCAACTTCTTTTCCTAGACGGAGTGCAGCGCTGAATTGAAGAGATTCACGTATAGAGAGGTAAGGTTGATGGGCATCAAGCTTCTCAACATACCCAATTAACCGACAAAAGGGAGCTCCTGGTCTGAAGCCATTTGCCTGTAGGTTGCCTGTACAAGGGACCCTACCAGCCAGGCATTTGAGCAGTGTGGCCTTATTTGTTCTTGTACCACCTAGTAAAGCTAGCATGTTCTGGGGTTCGGCATAGCCTGTGATATTGCTGAAAACTGAGCTCCTTTCTTTATTTCCCTCATTGTACCTGATGGATGAATTATCATGTCAATACATATAAATGGAATGCAGGAACCATCCTTTTCGTTTTCTACTTCAAAGTTTTTTTATTAGGTTTAATATTTTAGATGATCATGTATTAGTTAAAAAAAATCCAAGTTGGAGATGGTTTAGGAGCACCATGAAAAGAGCTGAGATATGGAGTTTTGGTTTCAAATGGATGATAAAGCTCACCTTGTGAATGACAAACCCTCAAATAGGAGAGTCACTGGCTCCACAGGAATTCCTAGCCCGTTCCTCTCTATATCCACACGAAATTCCTCCATCCATGCATCAACTGTGCCGTTGTTCTTCATTTTTCTGTAAATTGTCCCTGAATTTTGCGGTGAAGGATACGTGGAAGCATCATATTTTTCAGAATTCTGACTGAAACTGTAGTTAGATTGAGATTCACTGTCTGCATCTTCTTCATAATTGTAAACCGTGGTGGACTTTCTGACATAGGGCAATGACTGGCTTGTCTCCACAAATTCTATGTTCTTTAGCCCTAATAGTGTCAAGATATTAGCAAAGGCAATCCATCCTAGCAGAATGACATAAGGTAGCCAAGGTCTCTTAGAATCTTCAGAAAGCTCATGAAAGGCCAGGTATGCTTTCCCAACTGTCATTGTTGGGAATTGGTCACAAAATGGGAGTTGGCCAAGGTAGTTGGAGCAAGGATCTGGGTAACCCTCAATGAATTGGAACCTGCAGAAGGAGACGTTAGCCCAGTGAACTGGGTTCACATACATGAGCCATTTCCAGTAATTTGGCATGTTGGATGGGTAGATCACAAATCCACTGAAGAGTAGGAAGATTGAGACTAGAAGACCTGAAGAAAGTAAATGCAACTGCATTAGATGGCTATTTTTTTCTGACTGCATCAACATGGCAGTTTTCCCCCAAGACTTTATGTCGAGGACACATGTTTGTGAATGGCTGAATTGCCTTCATTAAATACAGCATGAAGACCTTTGCCTCATGTCTTTAGAAGTCCTGATGTGAGGAAAAAGAGAAAAAGTTGGCATGGTAACGAAAGTATGCTGTTCAGGTATTAGATGGATAGTAGATAATGGAGAACTACATAAATAAATAGTGAACGCCTTTTGTCAAGATAAATGCAGTACCTGCCAAAGCATTCCCAACCTCTGGAATTGAAGAGATGGTACTTAGAAAGAAGAAGACTGATGAACCGAAGTATGCCACTAAGAATAGGAGGGCCAGATATGCAAATAATGGTGACCCTTTTCCTGCCATTGATAGCCCGGCAAGAAAATAAGCAAAGAGAGTGTATATCAATGCCTGCAAGGATTAGGATATTTAGGTTATATGAGAGCCATGCTTGATTCAGCAGAGGAAAAGAATTCAACGAAGAGTACTTCTAGGAGGGTCTGTGGGAGATTGACTATGCAATTGGCAACTATGTACGATGAAACTCTGAAGAACCTCTGTGCCTTGTGCTTGTAAAAGATTGGCCTTTGGAGCATGTACAGAGGAAGCTGCACCAGGTTTATGAGCATTATGCTCATTGTGGATACAAACCCAAGAGCCCTTATTGAGTTCATTTTCTGTTGGTTGTATTGACCCCCTAGTTTGTAGAATAGTGTTCCTGCAAAAATGCCTAGCAGAACTACCTGTAAAGTTCAAGGATGAATTAGTTTCTAAGTAAGATGCAGAACGTATGATACTCTAAATCGTTGTGGATACTGTAGATTGACATGGTCAGATAAGTTCCTTTAATCTGCGTGAGCAGGAAAGCTATGGAGCATATGGTAGTATTAACCTGGAGAAGCCTTAATTTGATTAAAGCATGAAGCCTTTTGGTGATCTTGATTTGCCTTTTGACGAGAGTCTTGGTGGATTTCCACCATGTTTGAACAAAAGGCCTTTGAAACTGCTCCCATTGGGATTGGTACTCCTCTTCCTACATAACAGATCATTCCGGCATATCATATCAAGCAATGTTGTGATTGATTTCTCATATCAAGTATGCTGTAATTTTTTGCCATATTACTAACTAATGGGGCTTAATAATCATATTTTCCTCACATTGGTCCTCTTTGTTGTTGAGTGGTTTGCACTTACCTTTTCTTTGTAACGCTCCACCTGGAGACGAATGCAACCTTTTGCCTGCTTCAACATAGAGTATACATGTGAGGCGCGTTCGTGTTGGATTCTTTGGGGCACAACAGAAAGGTATTGCATTTCTTCTTTGTTCAAAGATATTCCTGTGACTACATCTCCAATCTGTACTCTTCCTGTACTCTCTATCCCCCCTGAATGTCCTACCTTTCTGGAGAGCTTGGCAACTACTAATTCTGCAACCACTCAACTTGTAAGTATGGTGTGTTCTAATGAGTGTCAAATTGGATTGCACAGAGCTTATACCAACAGTTTCCTGATTCGTTGTCAACTAGCTTGTTTACCTGTTTCTCGACTTGACTGGGCATGAGCTGAGAGGTGGTGTTTGGATGGTCTCTTAAGGGACAATCCTAGTCCAGGCTCACTTTCTACCCAATAGGTATACTTCACGTCAACTTCATCAACAATTCTTATTATATCGTTGTAGTGATCTGAAATCTTATAGCACGCCACAAGTTCATCTAGCGTAAATGGTCTTGTTCCTTGTTCCTGATACTGGTAACCATTTCCAGCTGCAATATCTTCGAGAAACTCATTGGACTCAACATGGGAGGGCTTAGTGTACCTATAAAATGAAAGATATTGGTTTTTAGCATTATGCTGGATATATTGCTGTTATGAGAATTTTATTTATGCATGTAGGAATCAATTTCACTCAGCTTTAACTAAGCATACTCTGCAGACTAACCCAAGGTTGGAAAAGTAAGGGATAGCATCTTGACGAGGACCTTGGAACAGGACATGCCCATCACCAAGTAATATGATCCTATCAAAAAGATCAAACACCTCCTGTGAAAGTTGGGTGAGTGACATGATTGCAGAAGATTGCTGAATCCTGCTTATGGTTCTTATGGTGTCCACTAGATCATATGTAGCCGCTAAATCAGAACCTGAAAATGGTTGATCGTAAAGCATGACAGAATATGTTCCAAGAGCTAACTCGGCTGTTGTGAGCTTTTGGCGGTCAGTGTCAGAAATTTCTTCTCCTGCTAGTTTGTGTTGTATTTCCTTCAAGCTTAGAATTTCAAGCACATACTCTAGTACAGGATCCTGCCTTTCCACAAGTGCATGTGCAAAGAATTTTCTCATCTTAGGAGTAAAGTTCTCTGGCCGAATGCCCTGAGTACAGTCCCTTGCAAACTCGAGTGTCTCCCTAACTGAAAGAAATGGAATGTGCCTGCAATTGTACAAGATTGAAGTGAAATGCTTATCTGCTTCTTGTTGCTTTTGTCTCCGAACATATCATTTCACATGTTCATGTAATTTTGTTGTTTGGTCACAGGAAACTTACTTGTTAAGCTGGCCATTTATGTATGCAATAAGTCTGCTCAGAGAAATCTCAGAGGCATATTTATCATTGTACATCACTGCTCCTTCCAAGATCAAGTTCTTAGTCACTTTTACTCTCCCTGCTATGACTTCAAGTAGACTGCTCTTTCCACTTCCTGTAAGATTTCATTGGCAAAGGAACATCAAACAGTGTAAGCATCGTAAACTATGCTAATTACTTTGTGACAGTCTTAAGATTCCAGTTTTCTGTTCTACCGCAACACATTGAGTGTCATTGTGCTCAGGATATTACCAACAATCCTTGCTCAGTGTCTTTCTACGTTCCTATGGTTTGCATGAAACGAAAAAAAAATTGAGATTTTTTACTATCAACTTTACTTTGTAACTTGTTTGATGAGAGCATAAATTTTGACTACTTCCACCATGAAGTTCCTAGCTTGTCACATTCATCTGGTTTTGTAGGCTTACCTGGTGGACCAAGTAAAAGGGTCATTGAGCCAGGCATAATATACCCATCCACGCCCTTCAGAACCTGCAACCATGTTGAATCCTGTTCTTGCAGAAGAGTCTTTATGGGTCCAACAAAGCATGCCACCACCTTATTTCCAAATGTTTCGTATGTGCCATCGGAAACCCGAAACTTCCTTGTCAACTTTATATTGGAAAACCGGACTGCCTGCAACACATCCCAGTTTCTGTTAAACTACATGCTTATTGACCAGGTGTGTGTCAATGGTCAGGTTGTACAGGCCTGACACTGTTACATTAGGAAAACGGTATAGGAGTTTTCTTTTAAATCTTTTTATGATTTTTTTTGTCTGTCTCTTAAATAAAAGACATCTAAATAACAAGGGTAGAATCAACTCATAAGTCATCAAGTTTTTGATTAATTAATTAATTAACAAAGTTCAACTGTTAAACATAGTCAAATTCTGAGGCATCTTTAGAAAAATTGTAAGATCATCATGAACTGAAAGAGACAAAACTAGAAGCTCCAGGACATCCAAAATGAAGATTCTAATCTAATGTTTCACATTCTTGTCTACTTCTAGCAATAACAAGAAAAATAACTGATGTGGTTGTTCACCTTATTAGCAGATCATTCATCTACAAAAATGTAATGCTAGTGCATTCAAGGACATTAACATAAAGTCTAAGAGTCTGTCAGACCATGGATGGAAACATGATCTGAAATGAGGCAAATGAATGCTTCATGTTCACAGACCTGCAACCTTTGAAACTACATTTCAGTCCTTGTGATTTTCATCAGACTGCAGAGCAAAACTGACCCTTGTTAGTGAACACAAGTTTCCTTCTGATTCTTCCGAGGAAAATGAAGAATGTTGCTACTTGTTATTTCATTAACTTCTTATAAATCACAGTGAGATATGGTTAGACTTTTTAGAAATCACTGTGAGATATGGTTAGACTCAAGAGCTAGCTAGGATTCTTAGCGTCATCTGGTACCTTTCTGATAATCCTGGAGCCACCCTACAAGATAAGGGATACATAGAGAAAACTAATTACCTGTTGGGGGATAGGGGGTGTAATCTTTGCCATATCACGAAGATAACTAACAAAGCCATCTCTCAACAAATAATCCATTCCCATAAGGTCTTCACTCTTCCTCCTAACCCTATCAACTCCCCCCTCTTTTATTTCCTCGATCTCGTTTTCCTCCTTACCAACAACCTTGCCAGCCTCTTCTCTCAATCCATGCCTCTTCATACTCTCATACATTCTCAGTGCGACATGCCTAGCTGTCTCAGGTGATGCATTCGCAATCTTACGTCTTATTTCTGGTGATGCCCCGCCTGAGAATACAGGCGTATTAGCCCTTGTTGTAGCTGGTGTCACGGTGCCTTGAGTTGGCAATGTTATCACACTGTCTCCTACCACAGAAATATGGTTACTGCCAACTGAAGACGGTCTGCTTATCACAGAAATATGTTCACTATCAACTGATGACTCTCTTGTTGTCGGAGGAACATGTTCACTACCAACTGGAGACGGTCTTCTTGTTGGAGGAATACGTTCGATACCAATTAAAGATGGTGTTCTTGATGGAGGTTCACTAAATTTGGCATCATCCCGAGCCCACCACATGAAGCTTGGATGAGAGTTCAACTGATTGGTCATTTTGGGAACCTCAAAAGCAAATGGCACTTTGAGTCTATCCAAGATTTTTAGAGAAGAGAGAGTCTTTTAAGTCTTAAGAAGAAATGATTATCCTAGGAGAGGTGAAGATTCATGCATGGCATTGCTACAGACATTTTAATATTCTGCTGATCGAAGTGGAAGTCAGATCTCTCTGAATAATATAAACTCACTAGATCACCAGTTCTATATATTGTGAAAGGCGGCTGGAGAAACGCCAAGTGGAAGATGGAGGCAGAATGATGACAAGGAGATGAGGACAGACTGTTACATTGAAAGGAATAATGATAGTCCAGGTTTTCTTTAATTTTGCATGTTTCCCAGGTCATTCACTTTGTTTAGCAATGATAATGACCATTGAACTGTAATACTAGCTGGCTAGTTGTTACCTACAAAACCCTGAATGATTTTTCTTATTATTATGATTTGTTTCTCCACATTTTCTAAATCAATCCTGGCAGAAACAAAAATGTTGACTGAGATCATACTTGTAAAACCCGTCCTTAGAGTCAACTCGGGATAAGGCCGGGTCAAGAATGTTTGATAAAATAAATTCATCTTTAAAGTAGCGTTTTTGAACGGATTTCTTAGTTTTAAAACAGGAAATACATGGATTTCCTATCTATTTTCACTGTCTTTAACCAAATGCTATCCAAATGACTCCAATAACCAAACATAATCACTTTAATCCTTCACTACTAAAAACTTGGACAAATCTAACTAGAAAAACTGAAATGCTACAAGCTACTGTCTCGAGAAGTATCTAGATAATAGACTAATGGGTGCATGCTATCAGTCGATGTAGATAAAATACTACTATTTCAAGCCCCTTTTGACTGTGTCCTGCCGCCCAATACAAAAAAGAAAACAGTAAATTGACATCATTTAAAAAAACAAAATCAATGAATTTTGTCTTGGTCAACCGGATTGATCCGCTGAGTCCATCAAGTTAAACTCAAAATTAGCAGAATATGAATGTTCTGATTTTCTATTAATCTTATATATAACTCTTATTTCATTTCAACAAGATAATTAGAATTCACGTATTCTTTAACCAAAAACAACAAAAGATAAAAATAAAGAAATAAAATAAATATGTTTATAATATAGTTTTGAAGTTAATTTTTATACTTTATGTTAACAGAAAGTATAAAAAGATAAGTCTTTTCCCTACTTGTTATCTCCATTTCAATCTCAATTTGTGTGCAAATTAATCCAATTACACCTCTTACAAATTGAAAAGGAAAGTCATTTCTAAATGGAACTGGTCGGTCTCATGCCTTCACTGTATCATACACAAGAACCCCTCCCAGAAGGAGCTTCCACTGAGAATTCCTAGTATAAACGCATCCTTAGTTGAAATAATTCCAAAGTACCATGCGCGTAATCCCCACCTTATCACCAAGTCCAGTCCTCTAGCAAGTTGTAATAGTAATTCAAGTGGTCACACACCGCAGACAACACACGTCATTTAACTGTTTTCAACTCCCTCAAACGTGGGTGCCTTGCTTCTCTTTTATCTCCTCCTAATCTCTTCCTCCACTCGTTAAAAAAGTTCCATAATCTTTCAAAACTCAACTTGTCTTCTTTGAATTCAATGTCCAGAGCGTGAACATGAACTTGGCTACACCTAGTAGTAATCAAAACCAAAGCCTCCTCTACTCTATTGTACTCAAGTTGAATCTGTTTGTTCTATAAGTAGCCCATCTTTTTTCTTGTGCTTACATTTATTCCCTCATCAAGTATGGCAACCATGACATTGTCTAAAATTCTCCTTTTGGCCTTCGCTTTCTTCTTTACATACATTGAAGGAAGAGTTCATGGAAAAACTAAACCAAAACACTTGCACATTGTTTCTCTCATTTCACTACCACCTGCTCCTGCTCCTGCCCCTGCTCCTCAGGCTGCCAGTCCAAGTTACTATACAGATTCTCCAAGTCCTGGTCCTAGCCCTAATCTTGTTCGAAGTCTTGCCAACGTCTACAATGTACTATCTTTTGGTGCTGTTGGTGATGGTGACACAGATGATACACAAGCATTCAAGATGGCTTGGGACACTGCTTGCTTTCAGAATGAACCAGCCATTCTACTTGCTCCTGATGACTATTCTTTCATGATACAGCCTACTGTCTTTACCGGACCTTGTAAAACTAGCCTTGTGTTCCAGGTAAAAAATTTTGTTATTGAATTGAATTTCAATATAGTACTTAATTTCATGAGCAGAAGAAAAAACTGATTGAGTATTTTGCCTGTAATGAGAAGATTGATGGAACTATAATGCCACCAGATGGGCCTGAATCATGGCCAAGTAAGACGAACAAGAGACAATGGCTAGTGTTTTACAAGATCGATGGAATGTCAATGCAAGGAGGTGGTGTTATAGATGGCAGAGGAGAGAAATGGTGGAATCTACCCTGCAAGCCTCACAAAGTAAGCCATTTTACTCAATTTCTTGGTCAGTAAATTATTTTCTTGAGTAGTTCTGTGTTTTTTAATTTCTCTAGCTAACTTGCTGAACTTAGGGGCCTAATGGCGCAACACTTCCTGGCCCTTGTGATAGCCCAGTTGTAAGTACAAAACCAATGCATTCTTTTCATCAAGGGTTTCATGAAAAGTTCTATACCCTTTTATTTTTATCGAAAAATGCAGGCTATGAGGTTTTTCATGAGCTCTAATTTGATAGTCCAAGGACTTGAAGTGAAGAACAGTCCCCAATTCCATTTTCGGTTTGATAACTGTCAAGATGTCACTGTACAAATGCTCAGCATTAAATCACCACCTCTAAGCCCAAATACAGATGGGATTCACATAGAGAACACAAACAATGTCCAAATATACAATTCAGTCATATCCAATGGTAATTGATTACATGTCCTTTTGCACTTGAGAGTTGTTTTTCATCTTTTCTATGAATCACTCTCTAAGTGCATGCCAATTTTCCTCTGTTTTCTACTCTAGGTGATGACTGTGTATCAATTGGAGCTGGTTGTCATAATGTCGACATAAAGAACATTACCTGTGGTCCAAGCCATGGCATAAGGTAATATTTAGTTTAAGCTCTTGCCAAAATTAATACTATCTTCACAAAAGATGAGTACAAAAGTTAGGCGCCTTCAAAGGGATACTTAAGCTCAAATTTCAACTTACTAGCTTCAACTTATGGTGGACCAAGATTTTTAATGCTTATTAACCCCCTAATCTAATCAATTAGACCCGGCAACAAATTCCACGAAAATAAAAGAGGGAAATCGGCCTAGCAGCGATGAAGGAATAGAATTTAATGAGTTGACAGAGTCGTTTATTAGCATTCTATCAAGAGATGTTCAAAAAACTTGGCCAACAATTGGTTTCTGATTTTGTTGCTGCAGCATTGGCAGCCTTGGAATCGGCAACTCGAGGGCATGCGTGTCGAACATCACGGTGAGAGATTCGGTAATCAAGCATTCTGATAATGGTGTCCGGATTAAGACATGGCAGGGAGGATATGGTTCTGTATCTAAAATCTCTTTCCACAACATTAACATGGAAACGGTCCGCAATCCAATAATCATAGACCAATACTACTGCCAGACCAAGAACTGCACTAACCAAACAAGTGCAGTTCACATATCTGATATTTTGTACACAAGCATTAAGGGTACATATGATGTTAGGAGTCCACCCTTGCACTTGGCTTGCAGTGATTCAGTCCCATGCACTAACCTCGAGTTAGCAGAAATAGAGTTGCTTCCTGCTCATGGCCAATTTGTGGCAGATCCATTTTGCTGGAATGCTTATGGGGCAATGCAGAATCTTACCATCCCGCCAATTTCTTGCTTGCTGGATGGAATCCCACAATACATAGGGCAAAACACTATAGATCAGTACTGTCAGAATAATTTGTATTAGACCTGTATGTAAAAGTAGCTAGATGTAGTTACTTGTCAAAGAAGAGAAGGCTATCACTGCATAACATGGAATTAGAGGTTTTAGTTCAAGAAAATTGCACCCTGATCCATGTTATATGAAACCTCTTGAAGATCGAGTTGCATCAAACAAGTGCGGTGACTATTGGCTATCAGTTCAAGTCTTCCAATCCAATTGTATTGATGAATTTTTAGACTACAATTAATCCAAGCATAACCATGTCTAAAGATTTGCCCATGAAAACCATTTTTTCTTTTTTCCACCAAAAAAAAACTTTGTCGAGGCAAACCTAATAAAAAACGAACCCCTTTATATAGGTAGTTTTAATTTTGCCACCATAAAATTTTTTTTATCAAATTTTCCACAAAAATTTCATAAATTATCGATTAAGTCTAAAGTAAAATAATTTAATTAATTACTCTAAGTAAAGTAGTTTAATTAATTGGTACAACTACGTTTTGTTTTGGAGGGTTCGTGGTGTGATTCAAGAAATTACAAGGGCAGGTACCTCATGCACTTCTTCTCCTACAAAGCTTTTAAAACCCTTTTCCCCCTCTAATAATCATCAACAGCATTCTCTCCTCTCATTTGTTGTACAACTTTGATACATTTCTTTTATCTTCATCATCTCTTTATGCTTTTCCACCTCCAAATATTGTTTCTTTGAAAAATGGCCATACATATATTATTGGTCATAGTATCATTAGTCTTGACAAAAGTTTTTTGTGAAAAAAATCACAGTAGATCGGTTCAGCTACTGTGTTATTGGGTCTAGTCATACATTCGGGGGTAATGATAGTGGTGGTTGACTATGGTAATTAGTGCCATGTGAGCTAGAGACTGGGCAAATTTCTCCGTCGATGATGGAGTTGTACCAAAATTAGCAACCATGACATTGGCAACAACCTTCCACGTAGGATAGTATGCCATGCTGAGAATCCCATGAAGACAACTGCAAATCAAACCAGTCGACAATTTCGACTTGCTGGAGGGGTCAGTGTGGTGCTTCTTGATATTGGAAGACAGACAAGCAGTTTGTATAATTCTTCGAGTAACATAATTGGGATGATGGCTCAACAAAACTGCAATGCGGGTTATGATCTAAAAGAGAAAAGGTTGTGATTTCAAAGAATTGATTGTGAATTTTAACGTATTGATTACTTGATGTATCAATTATGTAACTTGCGAACATTGCAGCAATAAGCATGCAGCTGTCTGATTTTAATATTATGTTGTAATTTGAGTAAGCTTAGTGCTTAGATGCCAATGGAGCTCATATCCAAGATCGCTGATCGAGATATTGAGTAATTGTTTTAACTTTTCAGGAGCAAAGCACAAGTCAGTGGAGGTAGTAGACAAGTAACATGTGCATTGCTACAAAGATAATAGCAAATTGGAATCTTATTAATTCACACAGTAAACTGAGATTCAAGAACATTTCAATCAGTAGCCAAAACCTTTTGGAAAAGGTCGAAGAAAGTACATGAAAAGTCTTTGTGCAACCATAAATACACCTTTTTCATTCACCATACACTCATCTGTTTATTTGAACATTTCATTACAGGCACTCATCTTAACAATTGTTGTCGATAACAGGATAAGCTCAAATGCTTGTGGTGATAAAGAGCAAGATGGATGCTAACAGATCTTACTAATACAAAGAAGCAAGTACCTCCAACAAGGAAGCAGCAAATTGCATCTGCGTCTCCTCGTCTATGGTCAAGAAAAGAGGTACATGCACAAAGAGAGACTTTGTCCCATTTTGCTCTGCAAACCGAAGGGAATGGTAGTAAACATAGTTGCACACAAATCGGCCTGCATCATCGGATGTCATCACCTCATAACCTTTCTTTGCCAAGGACTTTGTGATCTCCTCAACAGGAAGAGTAGTCTGCATGCGGCGAAAAGAAGAAACCTTTTAGTAAGTGTAGCAGAACAATGGTAAGAATAAACAAAGTGCTAAAATAGTTATTCTAGTGAGAGTAGCAGCATCTTTACAATGCATTCAAAGATATCCAGATATCTCCACATCCTACCTAACAGCAGCATTAGAACCCAGTACGGTATTTTTTGCAACAAAAAGCATCTGCCAGCTTAAAAAAATTGCCAAACAAAGAAAAGAAAAGACGCTGCAAGAAGAGAGGATAGTTTTCTCTATATTTCATTTACTTAATCTGGTTCTGTCAAGGCAACTCCCATATATAATAAAATAGATTCTAGTTTACATAGACTATATAATATAGTTATAAGCTTCCCCTCATCCAATCTCTCTTCTTAATGCCAAAAAAGTTGCAAAGAGAAGAAATATAGGGATCGATATCCACTGTCACTGCAAATTTCTTTATGTTTCCTTTGCCAATAGCAATTGGACAGCGAATTAGTATCAAGACAGTTTAAGTTGTGATGGTTCAGCCCTAAAACATTCCAAGAAATAGATGGACAATAAAAAAGTGCCCCAAGAAAACAATCAATCGATAGCAGTTTGCCACCGTAAACATAGTGACGAGGAAGTCCCAAGTCTTGTCAGCTTTCAAACTGAATAAAGCACATCATTCCAAAGTCAAAGTTGGGGCCTCCAATCAAAGAAGAAAAGGCAGCTTGTAGTAAATAAAAAAAGATGAAGAAAAGGCAGCTTCTATTAAACTAAAAATCAATACACACGCTCTTAATACCTCTGCTTTACAAGTAAAGGAACATTGAAAAGAAAAGATTGGTCATGGCACATTCTGCAACTTAGGTGCCATGGAAAAGATAGGATGTCATGGAAAATAAGTAGCCTTGGATACCAAAAACACGGTCCAATTCCAAAGAAAAGGAGAAAAAATATATCATAATAAGATACCAAAAAACAAAGCACTAATGGATTGATTATTTATGTTTGCCAGCCGACATAGCATCAACTTGCCTTGAAATAAGGGAAAAGAAAGAGTGCATTGAAACACAAATATACCTCTCGAACTCGTGAAATTCCACCATCTGAAGGAATGATGGGTACTTTCTGCATACCAAAACAATGGAACTCTTAAAAACGAAGACAGAACAAAGAAAAATGTAAAGGCTCGGAACAACTAAAATAAAAGATCTTAATGATAAGTCTAACCTGTGGTTTCCATCCCATCTCATCCGGACAGCGAAAAGTAGCTTCATTGACAGCTTGATGCTCAATGGCAAATCTTGTTGCCCCACTATTGACCCCGAAGTGTAGCTGAATGAACCATGTCACAAAAACACAATCAAGCGGCATGCAGAAAACCGAAGACCTAGGAAAGAGTCAGACAAAGCAGTATGCAAGAAGCTGAGAAATGATTTCAAAAGATATATGGATAACTACCCAAATAATTCTTCCAGGACTTGAAGATTCATAATCCTTTGAGTTTATGGCAGATTGAAATGTCTGGTAAAGTGGAGAAACTCCGCCTTGTCCTGCAGCCTCAAGAACATTGCAACTCCCCAGGACCACACCTTTTGGCATGCCCTTCTTCTTCATGTACTCTTTTAGATTACTAACAATTGTCTCAGTTGGGTTTTCAGCTACTCCATGGAATTTCTTGAATCCTGTCACATGGATTGTTACAGCTGGAAGTCCTTCAGACCCCATTAACAACTCACTTTTTTAAGATTTACTTGATCGAAAAGTTACTATAGCATGAAAATTAAATTGAAATCCAAGCACCTGCAGGAAACAACACAAAAAATTGAGTTCGTCAGCCACACTATTAGAATCAGTTAAGAATGATAGAACATAGAACTACTACATTTACAATTATCATCACCATTCTAAAACAAATTACAATGCCTTAATACTTTGTTATAGCAAGTGACAAAACGAAAACTGACTCACTCCTTAAGCCGAAAATCCTATCAATGTTTGCTTAAAAATTACTGAAACTACATGCTGTAGACATAATTTAGCTACCATGGCAATGCATTTCAATTAAGAAACATTAAATGACTAGAACCTGAAGAATTATACTCCTGAAACAAAGTTTCACAACTTTCTGTAACTTTGTAAGAAAAAACTGGCAATCCAAAGTACTACAGTGGCAGAACCAATAGCCTCAAATCAAGATAAAACACAACAAAGGAATCAAGTTATATCTTTATTGATCAAAAGAAGATGAACAAGACTAATAACCCATGTCAAGATTCTGCAAATAAATCTGATAGTCTAATTCAAATTCAATTAAGTACCACCCAGCTAAATAAGATCACAACTTTCAAAGGAAAAAAAAAAACCCAGATGAGAAAAACCACTGTTAATCCACCTGAACTCAAAATTCAAGTTGATTCACAATCAAGAAACAACTGATCAAGGACCACCAGATAAGCATATATATAAAGAAAACAATCAAAACCCAGAAATCTAAGAAAACGAAGGGACTAAAAAGCATCTATCTTGAAATTCAAAAAGAAGAAAAAGATAAGACCTTTCATAAATTTTCTTACCCGTAATCTTCAAAAGAAGGAAAGTAAGAAAGGAAAGAAAAAAGGGGCAATGAATGACTCAACCACCAGGGTTATATATTGAAAAAAAAAAGTTGATTTAACACTAATGAAGAACTGATAAAGATTCCCATCAGTTTATAAGAGAGAGAGAGAGAGAGAGAGATGAAGAGATGAAAAATTAACGAGATATATAGTACTTGGTTTTTTCCATTGTAGAGCAAAACAAAGTTTACTGTGGATTAGCAAGTGAAATTATTATTTTGCTTTTACGTGGAAAAATTGGAAACCTTGGTAGTAGGTGTCGTTTGATCATTTTCATAGATTCACCTGACATTAAAAGATTGTTAAATGAATACATTAGTTTCATCTATTTTATTTTAACAAAAAAAAAAAACAGGACATGTATTTTTCACATTGATTTTTTATAATTTTTAAGTTCATTGAGGATATTCTAGTATTTTTCTAAGTTAAAAAAAATATTTTTTTATTTAAAAAGGTTATTAGTACACGTACATTACACATCAACAAATAGATGGTGCCTATATCTTTTCACCCTTATTGTTTTAATTATAATTTTTTGTATGATTGACTTTTTTTTTAATTCCATCCTTCGACATTTGATTTGTTGAGAATTGAGCTTCGCGATTTTTTATTTGTGGTTCTTCTAATATAATATGACATGGATAACGAGTTTAAAAAGTTAATACAGTTCGTTATCCTTTTTTTTATATAAATTATTCTTATAAAAAGAAGGATTGATTTTGTAGTTCTCTTTAATTTTTTTTATCGGTTTGTCCCGGTCTTATAACTTAGACCATGAGTTTTGCAGGTCTTTTTTAAATAGAAATTTGTTTTCAATCTCAATTTTTTGAGTTGCAATTTTGAGATTTAAATTTTGTATTACTGGTAAACCTAGATTTAACAGGCCCAAAAAACACCCAAAAATCATTTTTCTTAAACTCAATCAAGATAAGGACCTAATCTTTCTTGGACGCAGCCAAAAGAAAGACCCAACTCCCTTTAATTCTACTTAAAGAAAGAGCTTATTTTTATATGTACAAATATATTTTAGATCTTACTATCTTTACACTCATTGGGTGTATAAAAGTCTTCTAAAAATGCATTATATTTCCTTCAACATAATGTTATGTAAAGAATAGTGTGTAAAAATTATTTAATAACCTATTACATTTCCATCAATAGACAATGAATCTTTTAATAAAAAAGGTTCAAAATTTTCATTATTTATTGTATATTTATTTTTAAAATATCTCTATGTAATATTACTTTATTTTCTCTCAAGAAATCATTAACTTAATCATCATATAGTCTTTAAATTCATTAAAGATGACTTTTTGCAAGCATCAAACACTCGTTTTTTGCCATCTTAGCCAGAAAAAAAAATAAAACCAATAGATTAATCGATTATCTAAGATA
>Ga0307517_10001022_pt1 | contig 47525 bp, 60 predicted proteins | sample 23_EM_MG_FD_194515 | JGI IMG/M metagenome (GOLD analysis project Ga0307517, IMG submission 194515) | Populus trichocarpa ectomycorrhiza microbial communities from riparian zone in the Pacific Northwest, United States - 23_EM | ecosystem: Host-associated > Plants > Roots > Unclassified | place...
GCTTTGTACGGGCATGGGTGCCCGGCCGGGTTCGTGATTGACGGAAAGATACCGAGGTCAGTGGTCTGCTGATTTCACCGGCAATGGAAGGGTAGATATCAATCCACGGGTACACCGAAGGATCTACGTCCAAGTGATATATGAGCACTCGAACCTCATTTGTAACTCGGAGACTTACATATCACCAGAGAAGGATAGCCAGATGCGGGCTGAATACCCATAGTTTCCATTCTTTTTGACGCGGAGGGAACGGGGATTGGATACGTTGGTTTTGGGGCACCAGCAATTGCAGGATAAATATTCAGGTACGGATAGACAGCAGGATCTGAAGGACACATAAATATCAATAACCACGCTGAAGGGGTAATACTCACAGATATCAAATACTGGGTAAGCTACTGGCAAGCGTACCGGGACCGTCGTCTTGGGAACATGTCGGGCAACCGTCGGGTAAATGTCGAAGTGAGGGTAGACCGCCTCGTCTGAAAGGCGCCGGTTACAACCAGGGAGCCTATAGGCGACCGGAAAAAACACTTACATATCCTCATAACCGGATAATCAAGTTTCATTCCCACAGGCCCCCCGGAGACGACCAAAGACTTCGGCTTCGGGACCGGTTTCGAAGTTTCGGCAGGGATGTATCGTTCCACGGCGGGGTACACGTCGAAGAACGGATAGGCCGCGGGGTCTATGGCATCGTGGTCAGCAAACAAGTTTGATACGGTGTCCCAAGGTATGGAGAGCTCACAAATCTTAATGACAGGGTATGTCATCACAGACTTGGGGACTGGAGGCAGGGTGAAGGTGGGGGTAGAGGAAGAGGCTGAAGTCGGGGAATGAACGGGTTGAAACCAGGGCCACACGAAACCCCACGATTGTCCCTCCGGGGCACCCTTCGGGCCAGAATGTATATACGACTTGAATGATTGCCCGCCACCACCGGACTTGACCTTCTGGGATTGGACAGTTTGGATCTTCGGGTAGATTTCAAAACGTGGATACACGGCGGGGTCTAAATTGTGGTGATTAGGACATCGGGTCATATAGGGAAAATGACGGGAGAATACGTGGATCGCGGAGGATGGGTGATACATACAGATGTTCAGGGTGGGGTATCCAATCCGATCAGCTTGTAATGAAGGTCTGGGGTTCGATATTGTGGAAGAAGCGGCGGAGGAAGTGCGCCCTTGCGTCCGAATGACCGGAGTTTCAGGAACAAAACTAAGGGCGTAACTCCGATCAGCGCGATCGCCCTGGACTGAGGGGTAGATGTCGAAGTGGGGATAAACAGCAGGATCTACACGTGGGTTTGAACCGTGAGCAACCGAAGAGTGCCGAAGGGGAACGAATAACCCACAGAGCTTGAAGACCGGGTATACCGTACGCTCTGCAACAGCGGAGAGTTCCCGAGGTGCCTGAGGGCGGGACGACGGAACCTTTTGTTTTACATACGGCCATACGTGTTTCCACGGCGCATGCTCCTGAGGTCCTAATTCTTGTTTGTTGAGTGTCAGATATGGCCAAACAAGGTTCCAAGGGGCGGGTGATGTAGGTGTCACCACTGTCGGTGGTGACGCAAGACCCCCAACTTCCTCCGTGAAACTGAACCTTTGTTGAGCAGCGTCTGGAGTGCTCACCCTGCTCAACGTAGTTGGAGTAGGTGGCCATTCCTCCGGAGGTCCCCAAGAAGTTGCGGTGCTCGGTGTGACCGGTCTGCTACCTTCAGCCCTTCTCCCGAGATCTACGGAAGGTGGTCTGTAGTAAGCCCATTGCGACTCGAGTGGTGGGGAAGGCGGATACTCGGAAGGGGGCCCCCAGGACGTAGCTGTTGAAGGTGTAACGGGTCTGCTCCAGCCAACCCTTTGCCCGAGGTCTAAAGATGGGACACGGTAGTGGTAGATCCACTGAGATGCTGGGTCAGGCGAAGGGGGGTATTCCGAGGGAGGTCCCCAGGAGGTGGCGGTGGTGGGCGTCATCGGACAGTATTCCAGGTACCTCTGGCCAAGGTCTGGAGAAGGGAGCCGAAACTGCGATGAAACGGGAGAGAGTGGGTCGTAATCTTCTGGTCCCCAGGAAGTGCATGTCTCTGGGGTAAGAGGGACAGATCCAATTACACGTCTATCCACGTGTACGGATGGAACACGGTACGAGGAATCGGATACAGGGGAGTTGAGAACAGATGGAGGACCTGCCGAGGTAATACTCCAAGAGTAGTCTTCAGGGTTCACTTCTGACAGGATCCCGCCATCTTCGTCAGCTTGGTCATCTAACGGGACTGTGTTGGGCATGTTGACAGGATCCAGGCTAATTTGTCCTGTTGAGGCAAGTAGGTTTGTCTTAAAAGTAGCGCTTGCCCTCCAAGACTTGATCCGAGTGTCAATTTCCTCCCTGTGGGATTTCAGAGACCCCTCCTTCTGGGGAACGGGCGGTAGGGTCGGGATTTTAGTGAGGGGAGGGGACGCAGGGTGAGGTTCGGGCATAGGCACAGAGGTAGTCACGGGGATTGCCATTGGTATCGGCATGGGGGGTGAAGAATTCGCCGAGTCAAAACGTTCGACCAGGGAGAGCGGTTTGGGCGTGTACCTTATCCTTTTTTTGGTAGCGGCAATAGTCTGGTTCTGTTCTTGCACATCCTCGAAGTTGTTGTCAGTGGTCTTACTCTCTTGACGTTGATGAATGGAGGCAACATGAGTGGGTGACAGAGACGGTAGGGATGCGGATTCGCGCCGAGATGCTGAAACCCAGGAGTCATACCACCGAGCTTTCCCAGGATCTACAAATTGTGTCAACGAACAGAGACGATCTAAACCCGTTACGAAACACACCAATGTCAAACTCAATTCTTCCAGAGATGGGAAGTCCGCCAGTTGGGTTGGGAGCGTTCGGCTCAAACAGGTGTCCCCAGAGGATACCCCATGACTCCTCGCTTATCCGCGGTGTAAACAGAGCACCGGCTTCGTTGACGTGCATATACAGGCAGATCCCCACAGTACTGGGAAAATTGAACTCGCGCGCGATCGCGCCCAGTTGCGCATACATCTAAAGATTTTAATTGAAATGCAACGAGTGGGTAAGATACGCAGTATTCTGATGGCCGTGGCACAGACTGACTCACCGTTGGGTACAGAGGCAATAACAATCCCTGAGACAGTCGGGAACTTGGGCTCGATGAGAGTGTATGGCCGAGCACTCCCCGTGACTCGGTGATAAAAGTCGGAGGGATTACGAGGATAAGCCAACGAGAGGCCCGTTGTCGCGAACGCTCCCGACCAGAGTGGTTGTAACCGAGGACAGAGGTGGTGGTACGGTTCGGCATCCGGGTTGGGGTCTCGGAGAGGGTAGCCAACGAAGGAAGACCAGAGAGCGAGAGGTCGTTGGAATGGCCAAACAGATGAGAATTGCTGGACGCATTTGCTGGGAAACCCAGGTCGTCGGTGTATGGCGGGCTAACGTTGTTCAGATTGGCCGCAGGACCAGATGACTGGCGGTCGGCGAGTTGTTGGGCCGAGGGTCTGTTAACATGGTACGCGGATGTGAAGCGGGACATGGTTGGTGGCCGGGGCTGTCTGGCAGCAGCGAAAGAAAGAGGGAAAGAGTCTCACAGAAACCCAGAAGGCGGAACGAAAGGAAGGGAGAAAAACGGCTTGACGGAGCGGACTAAGGTACAGGTATAAGGCGGGAGTCTCGGGGGATCACCAGCCCGGCACCTGTAAGTGTTCCCACAGAGACAGCCTTGGCCTTCGACAGTTCGCAGGAGATGAAAACATCTTATGGCGTTTCCGCTAGCCATTTCTAACTCCCCGCATTGTTCTTCCCAAGGCTTCAATCAGACTCCAATACACTCGAGGTGCGAGATGAACTGTCCCCGTGCATCACGTGTCGGGAAACCCCCCTCCATCCCCGCCACCACCGAGGGCTGATCGCCTCACAATGGATTCGCGTCTCGCTCAATTAGCTTCTCTATCCCAGAGAGACAAGGGCCCAGCCTACGTCGCCGTCCTCAACGACCTTTTCGCGAACAAGTCCAGCCCGTCTTTCTTGGCGGACCTCCACACCCTTGTAGACACTGTAGTCAATCAAGATGCAGGCGGTCTGGTCGTTGGCAGACAAGTCGTGTCTGAGCTCGTGAAAGCCGTGACGGAAGGCATCGTACAGGATCCAGATGTCAAGAAGCAGATCCTACAGGACACGCTCAGTCTCGTCCAGCCAAAGATTGTCAGCTATGAGGAACATGTTGAGTGGCCGTCTCGCGATTAGCAACCCCCTCTTTGTTCAATATACTCAACAGTGTGATATCTGTGGGATAGGTCAATTCAGTGAGATTGCAACTTGCTGAGCTGTTCGAATCAGAAGAGGAGTGGAGCGATGCCGCTCGAATCCTCATGGGACTCTCCTTAGATTCAAGTCAGAGGTGCGCTTATCGCTGACCACCCGAATACGGTTTATCGGACTTCATACCCCCTTGAGATAGATCCATACCAGATCAAGAAAAACTTCAAATATACATCCGCATTGTCCGGCTCCTTCTCGAGGACGAAGACAACGTACAAGCCGAGACATACTACAACCGTGCCGCCCTACTGGTTCATTCTACGAATGATAAAGCGACTCTGCTAGCGTACAAATTATGTCAAGCCAGGATCATGGACTACTCTAGAAAGTTCTTGGAGGCCGCCAGCAGGTACCACGAGCTTAGCTGGGTCGCAGAGATCGATGAGGAGGAGCGTCAGCACATGCTGTAAGTCTCCCCACCCCCTCTCCCTTCTGAGATATTCAAACCCTCATCACCTCCCAGGTCAGCCGCAGTGACATGCGGCGTCCTTGCTCCAGCAGGTCCAAATCGATCCCGAGTTCTCGCCTCCCTATGCAGAGACGAACGAACAGCCGACCTCCCCTCCTTCAACATCCTCCAAAAAATGTTCCTCGATCGTATCCTCCGTTCCGCCGAGGTCAAAGACTTTGAAGGTACCCTTAAACCCCACCAACTCGCCAAAGTAGCGTTATCATCCAACGATCGCGTCGCATCCGCCATGCAGACCGACGACGACGCAAATGATCCCACCATCAGTAAGAGGACTGGCCCCTCTACGGTTCTCGACCGTGCGGTCATGGAACACAATTTGTTGGCCAGCTCCAAGATCTATAACAATATCACCTTTAAGGGTCTCGGTGCCCTGCTAGATCTGTCACCTAGCGCGGCGGAGAACATGGCGAGAAAGATGATCGAGCAGGGGAGGTTGAAGGGTTCCATCGACCAGGTCGACAAGCTTATCTGGTTCGAAGCGAGCAAAGAAGAGGACGATGCTCAGGGTAAGGCCGGTGGACTCGGAGATGTCGAACAGACGACGGAAGACACTGGTGCTTTGTTCACTAAACGATGGGACCAGCAGATCCGCATTACCGCTGCAAACGTACGCAAGGTCTTCATGGTCTTGTGCGAGGCTGACATGCGTTCCCCTTATAGGTCGAGTCGATCGTCCAGAATCTTACAGAGAAAGGGCTGGTAACGGTGAATTAAAAAAAGGGGGGATCACTTGACAAAGCATACTTGAAAATCAACGGCGGTGAGGAGCGAAGATATAACGTGCGATGTACTTTACTTGTATGGATGAACCGAACGGTGCGGTAAAGGTGTAGAAAAACAGCATTAGAAAGGAGCCACGAGTCCTGTGAAATACTGGACGACAGATTGCGTGTATGCGAAGTAGAGGGTACAATGCTGGGAACAGGTGGACGGTTTGGTTGAGTGGGGGGGTTCGGGGGTTCGGGAGAGCAGGGTTAGCCTGCGGCTTCCTTCTTACGTTTCCTGGCTTTCTCCCTCTTTGTCTCCAGCTCGTGCCATTCGCCCTCCAACGCGTTCAGGCTATCAAAACGCAGTGAGCAAAACAAGGAGCGTATTTCTATCGTACATCCTTCACTTACCCAGTCGGTTGCTGTGGTGGCGGTTGCTCCTGAAGGAAATACGGGTGTTGGAGTGCCTGAGTAGCGGATACCCTCTTCGACGGATCATAATGTAACAACTCCTCCGCCAACTCCAGGCCGGACGGTGAGAGCCACCTACAGGTCCCATTAGATACCCCGGCAACTGGGGTGGATGGACTAAGGGAACATACTTCTTGAACAGATCTCTAAACGGGTTCGGGATCACCTCTTTCGGTTTGACGAGCTCGTACCAAGGCATCGTCGTAACTCCAGGCCATCGTTCGGGTGTTGGAGTACCAAGAACCCTGTAAATCACGTCCAACTGGTGAATCTCGTCGGTTCCCTGGAACACGGGCTTTTTCGTGAACAATTCCAGCATGATACACCTATTATCCGGGTGATTAATGATGAGTCACACCGTGTACGTAAAATAAATGAAGAGAAGGAGTTTATGGCGTACCCTGCGCTCCACATGTCGACTTCAGGCCCATAAACTGTTGTGCCAAACAGAAGTTCTGGCGGGCGGTACCACAAAGTTATTACTCGGTTAGTGTAATCACTCTGTCGCCGTTTCTGATAGAACCTTGCGAGACCGAAGTCTGCGAGTTTCAGTTCTCCCCGGCTATTAACCAGAATATTGGACCCCTTGATGTCGCGATGAATGACACCTTTATGGTGGAGGTACGCTAGACCCGCCAACATTTGCTGGCATAGGCTCTTCAGCTGAGCCTCGGTGAAGGTGAACTGTGTCTGAGACAAGACCCCGGTGAGGTCGTGGTCCATGTATTGGAATACCATGTAGACAGCTCCTGGTTTCATGAATTAGTAAGGTGTCCGAGGAATAAATACGAGAACAAACCGTTTGAAACCATCATCTCATGCAACCTCACCACATTATCGTGTCTCAGAGACTGTAGAAGCTTGATCTCTCGCATGGCGGTGACAGGGAACCCATCCCTCTCCGCCTCCATCCGCACTCTCTTCAATGCCACGATTGCATTGGTGGTATTATTTCGGGCCTTGTAGACCTTTCCAAACGTGCCTTCCCCAACCTGCGTCATGATCGAGAACGCTTCTCGAGGTTCTTCATAGGCATATGCGGGTGACCACGTGGGCGATGGCGAGCGCGGTGGCCCGCTTTCTTGTGTCGGCTGCTCGTAAACACCCCGGCGGATAGGTTCAGGGGGAGGGGTGGTGCTCATATCCATCTCCATCGACATCCGGTCCGAGGACCTGTGTTCCTGTGCCGGCTCCGGCTCGCGATCTCGATCGCGTTCACGATCGGACTCTTGGAAGGAAGGACGGGGTGGCGTCACCGCTTGGTCGCGTGGCTTGAGCATCGACTCGTCGTCATCATCAGCAGGGAAGAATTGACGTAGGGTAGAACTCGTGAAACCGATAGGTCTGAAACCAGCCTTCTTCCCCTTCGCAGGTGATGGAGAGGCTAATTGCTGAGGACCTTCGGCACCGGGTTGATGGAAAGTCCGCGGAACAGGGGGCGGAGGCATATCAGTACCAAGACTGAGTTTCGGATTGGGTTCGAGCATCGGTCGTTTGTTTGCCCGCTTCGGTAAGGCCCCGGGTCAGGAAATCGCGTGAAATGGTTCTATGGTTTGAAACTCACCTCGACTTTTGGACTGCTGCTCTGTTCTCGTCCACGACGTGTGTTTTTCGGGGAGCGGTCCCATGTGGCTTTAGACATCGACAAGGTAATGTCGATATCACGGACGTTCGTTGCTGTTGGAAGACGATGCAGCGTCCGCGGTCGCTCCCCGGCCCCAGAACTTCGACTCGAAGTGGAACTAACACTCCTCGATGAAACCGAGCACACAGGGGACGGGGTCCTCCGTCGAACACGTCCTCTTTCGCGGTTCTGTTGATTGTCGCCATGCCGGTTCTTCTTCCACTTCTGGCGCTTGTTGACAGGGCTGGAGTCGTGCCTGGAAGGACTGGCACTGTGTCGTAAACGTTTTGGAGATGGCGATCGCGATCGCGACCGTCCTCCATGGGAGCTCCGCCGAGAGTAGAAAGAGTTTGTGGGTGAGGCGGACCGCGATCTCGAGCGCTGTTGCCGACGCTTGAGTGGTATCTGATTCGCATTTGATACCTGAGTCGTATCACGTCGTGTCCAGCTGAAATTTTACATGGGCTCAGGGAAACGTTGGAGTCGAAGAGAGACGAATGAAACACAAACTTGTTAGGGTTTTGGTCATCCTGCTGCTTCCAATCCCCTCGTTGCTTATCTTTGTGTTTCCATTTCTTGTTCTTGTTCTTCCCCTGTCGATTACCGCGGTTGTAGTTGTTATTGCTGTTAAAGTTGACGGGCTGGTTGGCGTTGCCGTCGCCCTGTCGTTGTTGGGTGCGCTGGTTCCGATGATGTTGATTGGGACGGCCGTTTTGGTTCTGTCTCCAGCCAGGGGCGGGTTCCCAGTTCCGGGCAGGCTCTTCGAGTCGGGGCTCCTCCACGTACGGAGCAGCTTCCCGGTTCTCGACAAACCGAGTGTCCCAACCAGAGTCAGACACAAATCGTTGTTGACCATTATCTCTCCACCCTCGCGCCCCGTCATCCACAAAACGGCGTCCGTTTTCGGGCGGCAATCTTCGGTCGTCCTCGACCCAGTCGTAACCCATGCCCCGTCGCCCAGAGTTGAAACCAGCGTTGTCATAGGAGGTGTAGCCTTGTTGAGGGTACTCTTCAGCAGCTTGCCAGTCCCTGGTGGTTGACCCGTACGGATCAACGACAGCGTTCCAACCTTCAGTATCCCTATCTACCCTGTCGTAAGAGTTCCTTCCACCACCGTTGCGCCTAAGATCCTCGTAGCTGCGGTCGTGTGTAGAATGTGAGGGTTCTCCTCTCTGTTGCCAGTTGTCGATATCACCACGTCTGTTACGCGACTGGTTCGGGTCCCTCCTCATGTCGTATGGAGCGGCAGCGGCAGCGGCGGCGGGGTAAGAGTGAGAATGGTGAACTGAGTAGTTGAGATCGTTGGGGTCGTCCAGCAAAACGGCTGATGGGGCAGCTTCACGAGGGTTGTTGTGTTGTTGATGCTGTTTGTGGTGATTTCGACGTTTCCTCCCTCCCCCGGTGTTCCCGCCCCCGGTGCCACCGCCCGTTGGATGTGGGTTGTTCATGGTCGTGCTGACGTAGGGGTCGTGAGTGACTGGTTGAGGGGAAGAAGAGAGAGTCATGGGTGTCTGTCACCTTTTGCAAACTGCAAAGCCCACGGGTTGAACGATTTCACGGGTTTGCCGCACAATAGGCCGAAACGTTCCAGCGCGAGTTCACGAGAGGGAAGACTCACGCACCCTGCACACTTAGGATTGCGATTGAGATTCGAAGCGTGGAAGAAGAAAAAAAAACGGATGAAGAGAGGGTCAGCGCTATGAACTGCTCGCACGGGACGGGTCTGGGAAGCGACCGGATGCGAAAGACGACTTACGCGACAGAATATACGTGGAATCGAAAGGCTTGAGGACAAACCTGCTCGTGTTCCGTCGTCGACCTCGAGAGCGAGCGTCGAGACTGGGTCCCCACAGTGACGATGGCGTTTGGTGTGCCGATGAGTCCGCCGTCGCGGATAGCGAGAAGGCGTTGAGGGTAGTTGTCACAATCCCCAGGCCGGCCCATCCCTCCCTCGTCCTCTCTCAAAATCCCTGCTCTCCAAATTCCGCTCAAAATATCGCCCACCGTCGGAGCAAACAGGTTGGATGCTAAAAAAATGCTTGTGGTTTGCAGATGGAGGCCATCGCTAGTTGTCCAAGTCGATGTGACAAGTCAGGAATTGGCAATCCCTATCGTCAGCCGGAAGCGTGTCTGGACACAACATGGATTGGTAGATAATATACAACGGTAGTGATACAACATAAACTCATTTCCACTCTCTTCACTGGTGCGTACACTGAGAAGGATCCACTGAGCCACCACTTGTTGCGTCGACGATAACGCCAATGTCCCGGAGGAGCGAGAGTATCGGGGGAACGACGACGCTGCCCATGTTGTTATTGATGATACCCTCCGCTCTATCGAGTCTCGACCACTCATCCGCTCCTTTGTGAGGGCTGAACAACTAAGCCATAACATGAGTCCTAGGCAACAAAACCCTGAAAATGGTGGACTTACTTTGGGTTCGTGGTCGATGCCACTCACTGCAAGCAACGGAAGAGTGGGGTGGGCCTCGATGGCGTTCACGACGCTCCCATCACCCTCGTATATCCCGTGCAAAGCGCCATTTTCTCTTCTCCACAAGAAGAAATAACCCTCATCAGAACCAGAGACGACGAACTCATCATTTGGTCCGACAAAGTTGACTGCAACGGGTCGAGCCGTCAGTAATAGACATTTCTCGCCGATCCATGAACACCGTACCATCCTTGATCGTCCGCAAGTTTGATACACCTTTGAACGACCGTCGCGGGAGGACCAAAGGAACCTCCGAGTATTTCGTTTCGGCATCATCCTCATCCTTTTCTTCTTCCTCCCTCTCTTCCCGGTCTCCACTTTCGTCCATTTGCACATCCAAGGGATCAGATGGGACGTGGCTATCCGCTGTAGACGGGACGTATCCACTCATGGGATCGTCTGCTCCCGCCGAGGGAGAACCACCGTCTGCCTTCTGGTGCTTTGGATTGGGTGACAACATGGGGGACGGCGTCCTCAAGGACTCTTCCGTGGGATCATCCAGAGTGGAGAACAGGTAGACCGAATGACCGCCGTACGCTAGCACGCCCGGTAAACTTGAGCGCAGAAGATGGGAGGGCGCCATATACACTCACATAGGATAACCTAAGGACCATATTATGACACGTAGTCGTGACGACACGATGCAATCCGCGTACCTCATGACCATTACTCGACGATACCCTCGCTGCGGTAATGTAATCATATGACGAAGGTTTCGCCTTGCTTGCGAACCGTCTAACGCAAGTGGTAAGACTTCCGTCCTCCACGGGAACGCCCCATTCCGCTTGCAAGAGCCGGCCGATTTGCCTGCGATCAAAAAGGTACCCCTGTGTGGACTGAGGCCAGAATAACACTTATCATAAGAAGATGAGCGCACGTATGGGTGGTCCCCGGCTACAACTATTTGGTGCGGTGCAGATGGGGCTATTGACATGGAGAACAGGCGATGAGACACTTTCACTAGTGGAGTCGAACAAGTCGCCCCTTCGCCACCACACCGGTGCGTCGGAGCCCTCAGGTCGTGTTGCCTCACAGTGCCATCCTTTTCCACACATTCAGCTGCGGTGATCAAGTACGCTCAACCTGTAACACTGACCTCCGAAACGGTAAGGAATACGTCCGGACTTGATTCCGTCGTAATCCTTTTCACGGAATTCGAATGGCACTCGATCGTCCTTTGTTTACCGCTCGAGCGCGTGGGAGACCCTCTCGAGTACGACGAGGCAGAGTCGAATGTGGTTAGTTCTGCGCCGACGTCGAAGACCTTGACCAATCCGTCCCTAGCTGCAGTAGCCCTGTGCAATTGTCCCATTAATCAATCCATGGTTTCCAGGACGAGCACAAAGGGACAAATAAAGAGAGGACGATACGTACAGCCTGGTTGAGAACGGTAGCATCTTTGCAGAGAAAATGTTGTCCCAGTGTCCCGTGGAAACTCGATGATAACAGACAAAGGGATATTCGTCCTCTGGAACACCATTGTCTTCCGACATTCGCCAGAATCGAACACTGGTTGGTTGTACGGTACAGCCATGAGCAAAAGAACACAAAAAAGTGTGTGAGGGTCAAACTGGGGGATCAAAGAGCACAGACAATAGGCGAGAATACGAACGTAGTATCGTCTCCTCCTGAGACCAAGGTTTCCCCATCACTCGTCCAACTCAGCGCGTTCACACATCTTTCATCGAAAAGGTTGGAAACGTAGGTTCGTCAACAAAAGCTGCATCTCCCAAAAGGGGTGGGGTCGAGGGTGGAGGGATATCAGCGGCCAGTTATGGTAAGCAACCTACCCGGTGTGACCTTCCAGGACCTTTACACGGTGCAAGGGCCATTCGTACGACCTGGACAAAAGGTCCCTCCGACACGATGCGAGCCTTGACGCTGTTGGGAAGTTGCGCAGAAGATTTGTGAGAGATGAAGAGAAGATATCGCCCGTTTGCGGCACGGAGCCCAAAGGCGCGCCGGGGATTGTCTCGGCCATGATTGTAGCGGGTCACAACTTCGCGATCTTCCGTCTTCTTCTCACACTTACGACGGGGGCAGAGGGTGCTGCGCATGATCCTATCGTATCGGCGTGTCGTTGTAACTGCGCGTCGTGTCTGGCCTGTGCACTGATTGAGACGAATTCCCGGGCGGACAAAAAGTATCCATGGTGACCCGCAGCCAGTCGGCAGCGGCCAAGTACGCTGCGATTGTCCTCCACAAGTCGCCAGAGGATCCTTGTAGATCATCGAACGCTCTCCGCAGCCGACCCTATTTCCCCGATGGCATCTCTTACACTTTAAACGGCAGACTCGGTCACCCGCGAGCCAAAAGTCCGCATACACACCCTGCTGCGGACTACGTGGACCCTACTAACACTGTTGATACCCCCGGACTTTGAGTCCGAGATAACGTCAAGCCATCCTAGTATTCGAGAACAGTCCAGATGACTAGTAGACTCGGGGTTTACCCCTTCTGTACGCAGGCGATCGTGATCTCGTGATAACTCACATTCACAAGAATGGAGACCTCGGACAGGGTGATGAGGGGTGCCCCGAAAGGCTCATAAAACATATTCCATAAACGAGCGAAGGGAGTATGTATGTTACAGTGGTTATTGATATTGAGGGGTGGTGTTACAGCCAGTATGGCGGTGTGTTTGCTTTACTTGGGTTATCTGCTGCTCGTCGCGCCCGACGCAAAAAGTAACTACTCGATGAAGAAGGGATTGTTCGAGGAGAATATGAACATTGGGAAATTATTCCGCAATGGGTAGGTGGGTGGGTGAGCGGGGGTGGCAAATGTAAGAAAACTGAAAGGAAAGACCAGATCAGAAACTCGAACGGGGGTCGAGGGTAAATAGGAAAATAACTTACTTGAACGTCCAATAACCCCGTTGCCCATTGATTTAACAAGAGGCAAATGTTACAGATGTAGACAAAACCGATAAACTCGGAAGTGGAGAGGGGATATTGGAGTGAGCAGCGGTTGCGTGCGGTTTGGAGCGCAGGCGAACCGCTGAGGGTGCGTGTGTGGTGAAACCTTATAGAAGTGATGGATCCAGACGAGACCTCAAAATTCCTTGACCGTTAACAGTGGAGCGGGGCTGCTCGATTCATGTACCAAAGTCGACTAGCCAGGTGATTTCACCCATGCCAGAAATGCTGAGGTACCTCAACCGTTTAATGCAAGACCTTCCCAACAAGAAATCCATGCGACGGACTCCCCGTGCCTTCTCTGCCTTGACATCAGAGGGGAATGGGATCTTGTCCAGCCGGTGGTGCCAAGCCTTGGAAATCGAGTCCCTGTGCGAGTGGGAGACGGCGTCGAACTCGGCCTGTTTAATGGGCTTGTGAAGGCTGGTGTACAACGCGTGCAAAACGTCGAGGACGGTGACAAAGGGGGAGGAGGTGGCAGTGGGCTCGACAGTGATGCTCCAGGGAAGCCCAGGTGCTACAATCTTCATGACCTTGACTGGGGGGTGGGTAGCGGCCATAGAGAGGTGGGCGTGGTGGATATGGAGCCGGTCTGGGTGCGGGGGGAAGGCAATGTCGAGACGAGCACCCTGGGGGTTGGCAAGGAGGTCATGAAGAGAGGGCGGAGCGGGCGAAGTTGGTGTTGCCGGGATAAAATGGGGGCTGTTCTGGTGAGGAACAACTGGGCTCTTCTTCACAGGAGAAAATGCGTGTGGTGGTAGTACATTGGGAGTAGGGGGTGTGAAGGGTCCGGTGCTGGATGGTAGAGATGATTGTGAATAGGCCGGGGACGGGGTATTGGGGACGGGGGAGAGGGAGATTGGGAGAGGTGACTCGGAGGGTATCAAGAACTTGACCTGCTTCTTAGGCTTGGTCTGCTCGACGGGGGTGGAGATGGGTTTAGAATGTCTGGCCATTGCAGGAGGGATGAGTGGATTGATGGGGTGTTGAGTGAGGGGACCGGCTCGAGTATCGCAAGATAAGATTTTATACGGACGTGGATCGGGTAGGCGGCACAGGAAACCGTAAACCGGTGCTGGTGCCGTTATGGAGTCATTGTCGCCCGGATCCGTGGCAACTTGATTGTATCGCGTCCCTAGGATCGCTGCCCAATTAGGCGACACTGTCTCGCGTACATATGGAGATAATTGACGCACAATGCACAGCAGAGGCGTTGACGTGGCGAAGTAGCCTCGATGGTATCAGGCGCGCTCGTCGCGGTTCCCACCGTTGCACAGTGCGCCCCAGATGTACAGCAACAACTGTCAGTTTTGCCGTCAAATGTGTCTGCATTGGTCCCGCTCCACATGCTCGCTTCAGCGCCCGCGCTACTCATGTGACTTCCGGCGCGCAACCATCTTGACAAGGCGACATCAATACATTTCTGCACGGTGCCTATGCCCTCTGACGAGTCAAATCGACACACCGTTCGGAGCCTTTGCGGTAGGGGAGAAACAGTGACAGCCATGGTATTGCCAATATACAATAATACTTGCCATTACAGTGAACGACGGAGTGTGTAAACGGGAAATGAAACAACTTAGACGGCTTCAGCAAATCCAACGGCATTACGCCCGAGATCGTAGACTGTGTAATAGCGACGGAGGAAGACGTCACCTGCACAGGAAATCCGTTAGCGCTCGCTATACATGCGGTTCTGCCCTGCCATAAAGACTCACCGATGATCCAAATGGTACCACCGTCTGGCAGGTTGATGTCCATTGCGGTGAATGCTGACAAGCATGAACCTTGCACCTCCAAGATGTAGTCGGAAGCCTTGAGAGGATATGGCTTGCCGCCGAGGTAGAGAGTGAGGTCTGGGAGACTGGGAACCGTGTTGCAGTCGACGGTGTACTGGCCATTCCAGGACTTCTTGGCACCGATCTGAGTATTGAGCATCTCAGCAATGTCGGTGGGGAGCGCAATCAATGAAGTGCCTGGGAATGAACGTCAAAATGCCATTCAGGAACACATTGATGGCATTGGCCTACCTGTGTCAATGGCAGCGCCAGCGTTCTCAAGCTCAAGGTCATCGCCACCGAACGAAATCTTGTTCAATTCAACCTCCCAGTAGGCCTTTCTGCGCACAGGGGCGTATGTGAGTTTGCCCTTGAAGGCGGAACTGTCGATACCGCCAAAGGTGGCCTCTCCTCCGTCTTCCTCCGAAGTTCCCATGCGGAAAGCGAACACAGGTGCGTCAAGGAGACCTTTGTTCACGAGGTAGTAGAATGGCGGGACGACGTGGCTAACCGCAATGGTGTCATAGGCGAGACCAAGGATACCGTCGAACCTAGATACTGTGGGTTAAAAAGGGGTCCAAGGCGCAGAAAGGGGCTACTTGCTTGCCAAAGGCGAAGGCGAGACCTGGCTCCTTGGTAGCCTCAGCGAAGTCCATGCCCTTCACCGTGAGATCACCCATGCTGAAAACGTCGTTCGAAACGAAACCCTCCATGGAACCAGAGCCATAATGGATCTCAATATCGGTTCCGTTGGCCTTGTAGGTCGAAGAGGCACTAGAATCGTACTTCGCGTGGAGGAAGCACGCGATGGACGTGCACTTGGAGCTGGGGATCCAAAGATTGCTCGATCTACAACCGACAAATGATGAGATCATGGCATATGTCATGGTTGCGGGGGATCACGGACCCAGTATCGAGGATGACCTTGAACTGCGGTCGGGAGGGGGCTGTGAGAGTCGGTTCAACGGAAGTAGAACGGAAGCAGCTTACAGACTGTGGCGGAGTTCCCAGGGAAATTTCAGCAAAGTACTGAGCGTTCATAAAGTCTAGTCGTGTTTAGGGTCGTGCGGTATTAAGCGGGAAGAAAGGGACATACTAGTCAAAGGAACTGTGTGACCCGGCTTGGTCGCGTCTTCCTGTGTCCAGAAGAGGTCTTCACCCTGGTTGTCGGGCCGAAGGCGCCTTCCAGAGCCACCGGTGCCCATCAGAGGAACCTGAGGCTGAGCGACACCATACTTGGAAGCGAGGTATGCGGTCTCGAGAGCGGGATTCTGGGAGACTTGAGGAATCTTGTGCAGCTTGAGTTTGGCGACCTCGGCGGTGACAAGAGGGAGGAGGACGAGGAGCGAGGCGAGGTACTTCATGGTGGTCGAGGGAGAGTAGTCGTGGTTGGGCTGACCGGAAACTGCGGATGGGGCAGTTTGCGACTCGAAAAGGAAAGAGCGGGCGACGCATCCGTAATGCCCAAAATAAGAAACTTGTTCTCACACCCCCACCTCCTATGGACCAGCTCACCAACACCGAGCGGCTGCTCCTCGCCCAGGCAGTATACCAGGAAGGCGCGGACGACTGGTCAAAGGTTTCTCAGATCATCTCCAATCACCCCCTCATTGGGCGGCCAAAGTCGTACTTCAACCCCTCGGTAAGCCCACATTGTCCGACATTGCTTCCGCGCCATCATAACACGCGTATATCCAGATATGCAGCTCGATTTATGCCAGTATGGTCCATGCTGCAGGATTGGATGGGTGAGCGCTCATCAACAATACACTGTTACACTGCGTTCTGAGAATATGGTCGAGTGTGGACAAGGATAACGCGAAACCACGCGGTACGACATTCAAGCCAATGTATGCGTGCACCGGCATAGGCTCACAGTTATTCAGCTGGTGTCAATCGGAGACTGGCTGAAATACATTATTCTGCTCGCGTGACGGAACTCCGTGACCTCATATTCCAGGAAGAGACCCGGTTCAAGTGTGTGGGTTCCTCGTCTCACGTCCCCGGGCTATTATTGACATCCTCCTAACTACTAGGACTGTGCTTACGGAGATCGAAGAAATCCGCTCCGGGCTATGGGACGAGAGAATCAAGGCCTCTCTTGGTATAGTCTCTCCGGAGCCCGCCCCTGACGCGCCAATGACACAGGACGTCGCAGAAGTGCTCGAAGAACCGAGCAACGAAATTGAAGACATATCCATGATTGATGCAGAGCCTCCGCAGCAACAGGATGAGCCAATCATTGTCGATGATTCTGATGCTACCACAGACGAGCCACCACCGGTCGCACAGCAAGCCACCCAAGCGCTGGAAGAGGAGGAGGTCGATCTCCACCTAACCCCCAATTCCGTCCCATCTTCGCCAAAACCCACCGAAGGAGCGGATACCGCACAGGAGCAGGTTGAGGTCGCGAACGAAGAGCCCGCTGAGCCGATTCAGAAGGAAGCAGAGCCACAATCGCCATTCACTGAACAGGATCCAGAGGAACAGGATGCGGAAGGTTCGTTCGGGGTCTCGCTCACCCTTTCGGGTTTATCGACCGACCCCCCTCCCTAGGAATAGACGAAACAGAAATGGTAGAACCGGATCAACCTCCCTCCCCACCCGCTCCTCCGGAAGAAACGCCTGCGGATGACGAATTGGAACAAGACGAGGTCCAAGAGGCGGTCGCTTCCGAAAAGGACGAACCTGAAACCGGAGTCCAGACACGTCGAGGTCCGTTGTGCGCACGTGGTCGTGCTGACTCGCATAGGAATACTAAATCAGTGTTCGCACCCCGCAGGTAAACGTAAGGCCGAGGCTGAGGCGGACCCTAAGAGGGAGAAAAAGAAGTCCCGAGAAATCTCTGAACCCCTCGAGGAAAGTGAGCCCGAGCCAGGTAAGGGCGTACCTGCGTTATCAGCGTACCCTATCTACACCCTATCCATGCCCTCCCTAACCCCCTTACCCCCCTTTTGCCCCCAGCGCCAACCAAGAAGCGACGTGGCACCACCTCGGAAACAGCGTCCCGGGTATTCCAGAGCGTCATATATCTCCTGCACGACCAGATATGCCAGCTTCGAAATGGGAGCATCTTCCATGGCCCGGTAAAGGTTTCAGACGCGCCAGATTATTATGAGATCGTCAGGCGACCCATTGACCTGAAGGCAATCAAAGCGAGAATACGGGATGGCCAGATAACTAACTCCCTCGAGTACCAGAGGGATATCTACTTGATGTTTGCCAATTCAATGATGTACAACCGACCAGACTCTGATCTCTATAAAATGGCCGAAGAGGTATCCCCGCAGGCTCCTTTTGGGTATTTTCGCTCACATCTCCCTCTTTCAGATGATGTTGGAGAGCGAGGACCTCATCAACCAGTTTAGGCAAACTGAAGGTTGGAATCCGTGAATCCTTAGGTCTTGGTATTATGATTATGCTCTCCTAAAAAGTACAAACAAGTACGATATGTTCAAAGATATCTGCCAGCGATTGCATGATGGATGATAGAAATAGATGTGCGCGATGCAATAGTAACTCTAAAACCAGGGTACGAAGATCTCCGTCATTTTCATTAGGTTGACCGGACTCGTTGAAGTGTCCACGAGACTTTTAACCGTGTGGACGATCACCCTCGCGTTGGGTGAAGCAGGATTTTGAGCAGCCTACAAGATGGGTTGTTGGCTTGATAACGGAGAACCCAAATCGATAGATGCTCACCTGTTCGCGCTCAAGTTTACAAGCGAGGGTCTCCGCTCTCGTCACGACGCCCTTGACGCTCTCGGCGACACTCGTCCTAAACGACAGGTCGAACGTCCAGGGTTTTCCTCTACCGTGAAGCCAGGTCATAACTTCATCCCTGCTGAACAGGCAAAGCTGTTGCTCAAGCTCAAACTAAAGACGGAAAGAATTAACGAATGCGAGGCATCGGGAAGTGTCGTTCCTACCTCTGGCTCAGTCAAGCCTCGTCCGATTGCCATCAAACTTGGGACAAGGATGCCTTCTTGGAATACAGAGCCAATGAATCGTTGCAAGCTTGGCGTCAACCTAAACGGTACAACGTCGCTTGAGGCGAAAACTGGAGCTTGACTCGACGTAGACGGCAGTAGCTCGCTCATTGCAATCTGACCGGTCGCTCGCGACAGGTGGAATCGCGAGGGGAGTCGGCTCGTCAAGCAGAGGATATAAGTCATGAAGCACGTCGCAGCAAGCTGAGTGGTGAACTGTTTCCGCATTCTCCACAGCTCCGCAGGGCTATTCATCGTCTTCACCATATACTGTGTTGTAGATGTGAGTAACTGGATGAGCAATGATGAATGCACGTGGACCTGCCTTGAGAAGGATATCGTCCGGCATGAGCTTGTTGGTCACCTCGGAGAGAACCTCTGTCTTGAGGGTGAAGTACTCGGACTTGCTCGGCTATTAAAGGATGAATAAAAGCTGTGGGGAAATACGAAACAAACCTACCATCTTTCCGTGAGAAGTCTTGTAGTCGCGGAGGACGGTCTTAACTTTTTCCCCAATCATGAGCACAGGCTCTTCCCTAGTGATGCCAGAGTCCTCGCAATGTTGATCGTAGATGTCTCCGAGCGTGATGTAAGACGAGTCGTTTTGGATCAATCGCAGGCTTGGACTGCACGAAATTGCTGCAGGAAGGTGGAAACGAAGGTTTCTCTTCTTCGTCTCCCTCTTCCGAGATAGGGCACTTCAAAGCAATGAACAACCAAGAGTACTAGAAGTGTTTGGGAGGCCCTTACCCATTGAAGGTCCTGAATAACTGCGTGACCCTCTCCTCTCGTTTCGTGTGCCGGCCTGAGGGCAATTGAACAGCGAACGTGGTGACAGAACCATCGTTTCCATGCATGCTGAATCTTCGCCAACAGTACCCGTGTGATCTGCAGTTCTCGAACTTGTGCCCGAATTTCTGGATCTTTACGAAGTTCTGATTGTTGTCCTTGTCCTGTTACGGGGGTTCGGTTTCGTCGCCGGACTACGTAAATGATATTTCGTACCTCAAGATATTGCCCCGGCACCTCGATATCATCGAATCTAGTGTATTGGAAGTCGACCAAGTAGTGGCTGAGGAGGTCGAGGGATTGTTCACGGGGCTTTGAATCCAGCAGGCGTTCGTAACGGTCTCTCCAGTTTTGCAGTCGGCGTAGATACTCGTAATGCGTCAAAGGAGCCTTCAAGAAGTCTTCCTCGTACTCTTTCTGCTCGAGAACGTATTAGAACCGTGACGCATAACACAAGGGTCACATACCCTTGCGAAGGATGGGAGGTTAGCGGCCATCTTCTTGAGGGTCGCCATGGTCATCGGAAGGACCATCCCGTCGTCGTCCGGAACATTCATCCTTAAAACGTAGTTCTGAAGGACATGTTATCATGCGCCCGTGTGAACAAAAAAACTCACCCTACCTGGATGGCATCCTGCATAAGCATGCAAATCAAGCGATAGATATCTTCCTCTCCAGAAACTTTGAAGTGCGAGTTGATTTGGTCAACCAGGGTTTCCATGCAAAGGATGAGGAGTGGGAATGCTGTCTTCAGAATCTGGTTCACTTCCTCGATATGATCCCAGGCGCCACGGAGGGGAGCCGACGTAGTAGCAGTCTCCGACTGTGCTGTGGTCTGGGCGGTGGACTGTGTGGTTGTGCCATTCACTATAGGGGATCAATACGGGGCTGGTGACTGTCATTACTCTCTTACCTTCGCCTTGTGCGTTCTCTGTGTTAGCTTCGGACATAGTGATATCTTTGATCTCTATGGATTGGGTCTGTTGATTATTATCGACCTGAGCGGCGACCTGAGCCTGGGCTTGGGCTTGGTTTGCAGTCATAGCACGCATTGCTGCCCGTTTTACGTAGATCATATCTTCTCTTGTTGTTCGCAGCGGGAAGAAGAGAGCCTGAGGAATGGTTGGTTCTGAGTGAAGTGACATGTGTAAGGTCTCTTACCTGTGGGAATAACTTGGCGAGATTCAGCAAAATGTACCTTGCCTGTTTCACTTCCCGCTGAGAAATGGAAAGACAGAGCTGAGGGATCAAAGTAATCCAATACCAGAACGCGGCATCTCCCTTGTACGTATCAAACGATCTCGAGATCGTGAAATTCGCATCGTCGACACTCAGAAGCCACAGCACCCGGGTAAGCAAAGGGCGACTCTTGTTGCTCTTAAAGATTCCAGCGGCATGCAAATAACAAGTGACTGCGGTACCAGCGTGGGACATCTCGGTCGGATTGTCCTTGAACATGTTGTCGCAGAACTTGCCCCAAGCCGCCCAAGCCTTCGCTTGATTGAGGTCCAACTGGATCGCATGGTTGAATTCATCGTTCGCTTCATCTGTCCGTCCAACCTTGGCATGGAACATCGCCTTGAGAGTAAAGAACTCTGCCTTCTGTGCAGCGGAGAAGTACATGAGGTTGGTGTTATTGATGACATCCAACCCTGCCTGAAGGTCGTTAGGGCGTTGGTAGTGACAACGAGCCTGTTCTCTGAGCTTCAGGAACGCCTCGGAGATCTCGATATTCGGGAGGGTGTAGATCTTGTTGAGAGAGTTCGCGCAGACATCCAGGAGATCGTGCTTGCGAGCGACATGGGCAAATCGGTTGATAATCCAGGCAGTCTCGTGGAAGCCTCGGTAGCCGAATGTGTTGGTGCTGGTTCCGGCGGTGCCGCCCTGGCCCGAAGTCTGGATGAGAGGGAGGTAGGTCTTGTTGATGGCGTTGAAGACGTTCTGTCGCCAAGCTACAAGGTCACTCCAGGTGCTGATGTCATCGCAAAGGTTGGGCAGGCGTTCTCTCCAGAGTTGCAAGACCATTTTGAGGTCAGCGGACTTCTTCTCGAGGTTCTGAGCGGTAGTGGCGGAGAGGGAGCCAAATATCTGGACTGCCTCCTGCAGTTCGACGAATTGTTGGAAGTGTTGGAGGAGTGGGATATGGGCGGCGGAGAGATGTGGTGGTAGGGTAACCCATCTCCTGAGACAAAGCTGCATCGCGTCTTCCAGAATCTTGGTGAACTCCACATTCTTGTCCAGGGCAGCCGGAAGTTTGAGCAGGGCGAGGAACGCTTCGTAGACACGACGGCGGGGTGTAGGAACCTCAGGTAGAAGGTGGACCTGTTCCTCCAGTGACTCCATATCGACCGACCAGTCCTTGATCCTCCAAGCACTCTCCAGCATCAGCTCATAGTTGTTCTCCCCACGTGCCAAATCATAGAGGATGTCCCAGTGCTGTAGCTTCTCAGCAGACAACATCCAGTGATCCTCCCACAACGTGTACTCGTGGTCCACGAAAGGAATAGCTCCGGAGCGCGCCTTCGTCTGAGCATGCTCGTACAGAGTGGCAGCCTGCTCCCACATGCCGCTCTGTTCCAAAGCGAGAGCCATGTTCGTGTCCTGGTAGTAGGAACCGCGGCGCCACAGGCCATAGAATGCGTCATCCTCCGCAAGTTCTGCGTATAGTTCGGCGAGGGATTCAAAGACGGTGACAGCGTCAGGTGAAGAATCGTCCGAGATGGTCATGTAACTCTCGAGGATCTCGATGCACACATACCAAGCACCGAACATTTTGGCCAGGTACTTGATCAAGTGGGGCGGAAGGAGCATGGGTGGAGAGCACCCGTGGATACCCGTCAGCAGGGTCTGAATGGCGTTAGGGCGTATGTCCGCTTGCTTAGTGTGATATTCGCGACTGAGGATGGTGATCATGTGCTGGGTCATCTCGCCCTGCTCGCGTTTCGACAAACAAGACCAAATAGCGGGGAAGAATGTGGCCCAGGTCTCGTGGGCTGTCTGGGGGTCTAGGAACAATATGCGTTGAATGGGGCGGATGAGATTGGAAGCAGTGACGCGGGGAGGGAAAGTGGGGGTGTTTCCGACGAACAGAGCCTGTGAATTTGGGACGAGGGACTGCTCGCCATCGAGCGTGCCGAAGAGGAGGTGAAGGGCGAGGAATACCCAGTTGTGGTCATTGAGAGCCTCCCAGCTTTGTACACCAAGGACGTAGGTCAGCCGGTTGGACAACGACCTGGGGACGCTGACATCCAACAAATCGATGAACTTCTCCCGAATGATCACGTCCTTGGCACGGCAGCCAACGAGGAAGCAGCTCTCCAGTCGCGTTGTGAGTTCGCTACGGCGCAAAGTTGGGGATGTATAGATATCATAAATGAGCTCGTGGAAGGGTTCCAGAACGTCCGGTCGAGATTCGAATGTAACCATCTTTGTCAATAACATCGCCTTCTCCTTCATCGTGGGGTATGCGTCACGACGGCTCAACGTCCAATCTCGTACCATGTCTAGGATATACCGACAGAGAGGGATGCTTTTGGATAACGAGATTAGGTGAACGAGGGAAACGATAAGCTTGAAGCGGTTGTCCTGCCCGATGAAAGAGACGGAAGCCTTGTAGATGTCCAATATGTTCATCAGCATCTTCACGTTACTCTCTGAAGCACCCGGTGTAGATGAGGTAGAAGTGGAAAGCTGGCCATGTTCCTTGGCTATCCTTCCAAACAACTTGTTTAGAAACTCGCCAAAGGGGGTGATGCGCTCCGGTATAGCCTCCGTAACCGACTTCAGCATGAGTAAGGCACCGCGAAGGGAAGTATTGTTGAGGAGGCTCTCCGTTATAGAAGAGTGAATCCAAGCGTAGAACTCAGCCATCTCCGTTTGGTCTTCTTCGCCCTCCTTTGGAAGTGGGAACACTCGGGCTAAACGGTCGAATACTGGGTGGAGAGCTTCGAGCAAGTTAGCATCGTCGGAAGTCATCCCTTTACGAATCAATTTCTGGAGGATAACGGCGTTAGAAGTGTACCAGGCGTCGTCCTTCTCTGCGGAGACAACCTGTAGCACCTTCGCCGCCTGGACTGCAAGGGTCAACTGAGCCTCAACGGCGAAATCGAACTATAACGCAAATCAATACTCTGAAATGAAGGAGAGGAAGGGTACATGCCTGCTCCAGTGCTCGAACAAAGAAGTGCAATTTGACCGTCACGTCGTTCCAGCCAGATGGACTTAGGACTGAGCGGAGAAGAGTGAGAGCGCGAGGAATCACGAGGTTCTTGGAATGTGCCTCCAGGGGAGTGGTCGCAAGTTTCACGAGGTAACTGACCATGGTTTCCTTGAAATTGATAGGCGTTTCCCAATGTGAACTTGCGGGTTCATCCACAGCCATGGCATCACCCGCTCCAGTCGCTTTCTGCTCCCATTCGAACATGACCTGGACAACTTCCACAGAGAGCAGGCGCGAATCGTGGGTGTTGGATCCTCCCAATCCTAGCTTAAAGAGAGAATTGACCATATGAGGGACGAACACTGAACGAACGGGGTAGAAGAGGTCTCGTTGGCGGACGATGAGTTGATAGATGATCAAGATCTGGGATATCCCGGCCCCCTCCTCAGCCAATAGTCTGCGGGTGGTTTTTGCCCACTGGGGACAACCACCATCGTTGGACTGCATACGAGGGAGTGTCACAGCGAGTACGTCCAGTGCTTGGCGAACTAGGGCCCTTCCTTCGTTGTGTGGTGGTCGCAGCAGTCCAGTCCAGGCCCGTACGACGAACTTCTCCGGAGTAGGGAACGACTCAAAGAATCGCGCGGCGAGCAAGTAAGCGGTATATTTGACCACAACGTCCTCGCTCGTGATGTAGTTCCACGTGCTCTTGATGATAACCTTCTGTACGTCAATGAGGAACTGGGGGTAATGCTGAACCATGATAGATGTGAGGTGGAGGAGTTCGACCTTCAGCGCATCATCTTGTTCAGGGAAAGAGTCCTTGATGTTCATTGGAGCCCAAATGCGACTGTGAAGCATCTTCACGATCTCTTCGTCGACGAGACCGCCCTTGTTATCCGAGGTCGTGGCATGGACAAGCAGCATCGGGGAGATGATGTATCGGATGAAGTAAGATTTCTGAACCCATGTAATGGAGGGATCGCTGAACCACGAGAAAAAGCGCAAGAGGATGCTCCTCTTGTAGAAGAGATCGTTCGATGACGCGACATGCTGATAGATGAATCTTGCTAGGCTGAGGGTCTCGATGGGAAGGTTGTGCGTAAAAATCATGGTAATCTCGAAGATGAGGTCAATTCGCGGCGCTTGCTTGAGAGCCTTTACAAAGATGGAGATCAGAAGGTTTGCCCGTTGAGATGCATCCAGCACCGCTTCTAAATCATGTTCCATGCGAGCAGGAATATGTGTCTTCCAAAGTCGGACGAGGCCGTCGACGAGGAATTGGTTCGACATCAGGAGTGTTTCATCCTGCGATGTAACGTCATCAATGAGAAGCAAACCGGGGATGATGTGTTTGTGGTCCATTGTCTGGAAACAAGCAGTGACGATGGCGGAAGCTCGTGCGGCTACCTCTCGCAATAGACGAGGAGCAAGCTTGGTCTCGAGAACGCTCCTCAAGGATCGGATATGTCGGGGAAAGAGGATGTGGTTCATGAAGAAGTCCATGGAATCGACGGGGTATCTGTTGAGATACTTGGCAAGAGGTGTGGTGAACGGACTCGGACCCGAGAACTGCATCTGTGCTTCAATCTGGACGATTGCGTTGACTAAGCTTTCGAGGTACATGTTGGCGGTCGAGGGGAGGAGGTGGAAGATATTTGTTATACGAACGAGCTTGTTGATGCCTTCGTTATCGTGGAGAGGCAGTTTGGACGAGGCTTGCAGCATTTGCGGGTCTGCGACGAACCTAAAGTGATCGAGGAGTTTAGAACCGATCTCAACTTTAAAGTAGTTCGTCAGAAGCTCAAGCAAGCGTGCGAGTCCTTCGAGCCCGGAGACGGAGAGTCGTTTTGGGTCGGCGAGGTTCATTAAGATCGGCCGCAGGCCAGTCTGTAGCAAATCCCGTGGTAGCTTGTTCTGGTGGGACATGACCATCTTCAGACCCTCGTACGCGACCTCCTTGATTTCAGGAGAACTCGAGTAGAGCGACTTGAAGTAGGTAGAAGAAACCCTAAATCCCGGAACGTAAGCTTTGACGGCTTGTGGACAACACAAAAACACTCACTTCTGCCTCGTCTGGATTTGCTTTGCAAAAAAATCCGTCATCGGCATGGACGCGGTCAACAGCTTGATGCAAGCCACCCTCAACTTCGTGATCTCAATCAACGACTGACGTGGGTTTGCCCTCCCGAGGAGAGCTGCGTCCTCTGCGTCCGCCAAGGCCAACACCTCGTGGAGTAGCCGCAACAGCTCATCGTTCAATTCCACGAAGTGCGTTTCCAGACTGACGCAGTATCGGACCGCCTCGATAATACCAATCTGGATCGAGAATGGGAGGGCGCGGAGGGGTTTGGTGTATAGGTTCGCTAGGATCTTGTCGCGCAGCGGCATGAGCAGGTCGACGAGACTTTTATCGTTGAGTTCCGACAGAAGCTGAAGGCACTTCTGCGAGGCGTTCCTGACGATAGGATTGGAATTCGATAAGTCCTGGAAGAAGATGCTGGTAAGGTGCATGAGTTTGTTGAGTTGTGGAGGGTCCGTTGGCTGGCTTGGGGGCATGTTCGCGCTGCTGAGGCGAAGAACACGGGTCATCACATCCATCACTTCATCAACATCTTGCGAGAGATCGTATGGCATATCCTTGAGCACATGCAGCAGGGTGCGGACAACACTGACGTCACGATCAGTGACGCACTTCTGCCCTAGTCCCGGCATGCACGCGATGATTTTAATTCCAGCACACCCGGCGCTCTTGCGTAGCCAACCAGGCTCCAAGCAGAGAGAACTGAACCTTCCCGCGACGTGATGCAGGATCCTCAGGACGTCGACCTGGGTGAAGTTCGCGTCCACGGTCATCGAAACGAGGTTTGTGATGATGGAAGATGCGAGATCCTGAGATTTGGTCTTCTCCGCGGCATTCTCGCGGACCAAGGAGGCAGGGAACGCTTCCAGATAGCATGCAAGGATGGGACCAGGGAACCTACGGGCGGTGCTGTCGGAGGAGGGTCGTTCAGCAATTTCTTGCGTGAAAATATGACGTGAAAGATTCTTGACGTAGGCCTCTGCTTGAGTTTGGAGTTCTGGGATATGTACCGCATCGAAGACTCCTTCCAAACACCGCACGAAAACCTCTTCCCGGTCTCGGCCCTTCACTCCCTATCAGCGGGGTCAGCACGTGTTGACTGTGGTACAACAAAAGGGAACACACATCCTGAACCAGAACAGATAAGCAATTCTCGAGGTATGTGTAGGCATACCCCTGATACTGCGCCTTCGAAGTAGCCGGGATCGTGGCTGGCAACTTCCTGATGGTCTTCAGAGCCAGCTTTGACACAGGTGCCAGATTCAAGGTGGTGATGCCACCGGAAAATGAGATCCTGATTTTGGCGGGGTCGGAGTACTGCCTATAGTCTAGCAACGGCTCTTGGTCTAGTAGCTTCCTGTTTCTACCTCCCAGCTTCCCAAGTATCCGAATCGTCGTGTGTGCATGATGGTGGCTTGCGGGGACGGGTTTCAGGAGGTCATGGAGAGCCTCCATCAGATCCCTAAGAACGGTATTCAAGGTTGGATCCAGAAAATCGGGGGTGAGATTGTCTATGCATAACTCGAGTGTCCGAAGACCCTGGGATACAAGCTCGTTACCCCCGCGCAACGCGAGCGCTAGGGGCTGCATCAAGTATGTCAGGTGGGGCAACAGATGTGTGAGACGCAGTGGAACAGTCAGGCACAACTCGACAACCAGATCCCGATGGAATCCGGAAGAAGAGTTGAGCTGTCTGTTAAGGCATTCGAGCATCTCTGGGAGGAGGGGGAGTACTTCCTTGTATATGAGCTCGAATTTTCCACCGCCTCCACCAATTGCTCGAAATAGTCCGCGAAGCAGGTGGAAGTAGTGTGTTCCATGGGGAGACTTGGCGGCGAGAGGGAAGCAATCCATGATCAACCTTCCAAGGCGAGAAGCAAGGACAGGTTCATTGTCGGCGGGGAAGAGGGTTACGGCGCCAAATGCAAGCTTGAACATCCGGATGATTGCCACTGCTACGGACTCATCGAGTTCGCCCAGTTCGGGTAGCCTCGATATGAGGTGGTCGAGAACGATTGGAACGAGAGTGGGCGAGATGTTGTCTCTAGAGAGGAGCTGTTGCACGATGGCAAGGATCCAGACCCGCTTCTTTGCGCACTCGACATAAACTCCAATCTTCTGCGTCCAGACCTCCTGGACAATATGGGGGTTGATCTCCATGAAACAGAGCGCCAACCACTCCATGGCTTCGTTGACTTCTCGATCCTGACCGTCGAAGAACGACAGGCCGTGTAGACCCGAATCGAACATCCGGCTGATTAGGCCACCGTCAGGGATAGGTACTTCGAGTTTACGCAATCCGTTAAGGCAGGTCCGGAACCCATGAACCAATGTCCGGTAAAGCATTTTGTACTCTGAAATTTTACTTTAATTCCACGATGTAGTTGCGGGGACCTCGTGTCTCACCTGGTAAGATGCTCTCCGTTTTCTCACTGGCAAACAGCGCAACCGCGTATGGCCTGGACTTCTCTATGGCAATCATGTCCGATTCGCTTGGTTCGCCGTTTTTCGTTTTTTCCGCTCGAGTGAGGATGTCCTGATGAACGGTGAGCATACTCTCCAGTTTCGCCGTAGAAATCTCGAGCATGGCCAGCAACACTTTCGCGGCGGTGTGTTTCGATGATGTACTCTTAGTAACGATCACTTCAACAGAGTTGTAGGCCATCTTAGCGCTGAGGATATGGGTGCTGATGGTAAGACAAGGATTGTGCGTGAGGCCGAGGTAGAGAACTGCGAAGCGGGATAGTTGGTCGGGTTCCAACTCTGTACGAAGATAGTGGATGAGATCAACGACCGAAAAGTATCCTTGCGAACTGCGTAGGATGGAATGAGCAGGTGGTGTGCAATTTATATGGGACGAACCGTAGGTATTCCTGGGAGGCAATGCTAGTACCCAAGAGGACACGTTCATCGAGAAGAGTATCCAGATGATTAATAAGCGCCTTCCGCTTTGAATTGACTGCGAAGATGTGTCGCATAACAATCATTAAGTCCTGATCACACGAGCCGGTCAGCTATGTGTGAAAGCGAACGACTTTGAGGCTCACTCTACGTGAGAGGATAGCATTCGGCGGGCAATCTTGGCAGAGCCTCAGTGAGGTAAGGACGAGCGCTTCCCCGAAGGTTTCGAATTGCTCTCCCATACCACGGAGAGTAAAGGTAAGGTAGGAAACCAACTACCGGATGTATGAGATTCTACCAATGACTTCGTTAGGATGAATCTACCTTAATCTGTGCATTGATGAAGTCCGAGTAGGCCTGGTTGTTCTTGATTGTCGGTGCGACACCAGCCCAGATGTTACCCATGGCTTCACAGTCTTCTCTTGCCTTCTTCTGAGCAGGAGATTCCAAAGCGAGAACTTCAAGGGTTAGGGGGATGGTTGGTTGCATCGCAGTGGTCACCATGACGCGGTGGGATTGCATGAAGGTCATAACTACCATACCCATCTCTGCAAGGACCTTGAAACTTCGAACGGAGGGAAAGACCACGTTGGGGTCTAAGCGTGGAGAATCCTCGGAGAGTGTCTCTTGGACTAGCGATTTCATGTTGCGAAACATTTCGAGCAGGATAGAAAAGAAATCTGCGACAATTTCTTCCGAGAGGGCTTTGAAGGAGCGCACAATATCGATGATGGTTTTGCAGCACGTTACACCGTTCTCCTCATTGTCGTGTCGGAGTAGATAGAGCATCCCCTGGAACAGAGGGAGGGCCTGTGGCCGTATAGCGTCGCCAGATGGAATACGGTGAAGGATGTCCACAAGAACACGGCGGAATTCGTATTCTGTGGTGTCTCTTTGGAACGAAGCCTTCCCAGAGCGCAAGACCTCGATGATTACTGGGATCATGTTTGGGATAACTCGTGGGGTTTCGGAGTCTCTGGCGGTATCGATCGTCTCTCGTAGTTCGCATGCCAATGCATACTTTGTCTTTAGGTCTGGGATCGACGAAGGGGGTGTGAACGCTGCTGTGGCTGGAGGGAGTGGTTGTGGTGCGCACCTATGCCAGGGTCTGCAATTCTCCCGACTTTGAGTTCCACCTCGGCGGCGGTACCAACCGGCGCAGAGTCCATTATGAGTAGATGTAGAACGCGTCAAGCACGCGACAGATGGCCTCAGGCTTCCGCCTGGATTTTGAGGTCTGGTAAGAGCCTCTTCGGCAAATCCCGATCACGCCCCGCTTCCCACACTCTCAGGCGTCGGGACAGGGCCTCAGGCGAGAACAAGCGAGAAAACTTATGCCGTCGGCGACGTATCTACAACAGGGCGCCCGTGCTAACCTCATAGACCATGGGTTGCCCATGATAGTCTAAGCACACTGATGAGGGCGATTTTTGATGTTGTTCGGCGTTGGAAGTGTTTGATGCGGGTCGCCGCACACAGCCTACAAGCTCCTCCCAAGGGTTCGAGGGCTCGCGTATGGGTCGCGACAGTTACGACGCTCGGAGGCTTGCCTTCTCCTCTCATCACTTGCCCCTTCTTTGTTCAAAGAGCTGGTCTCAACGCCGGAGCTGGCCTCTCCAGCCGTTTCATTCACGCTCCTTCACTTGGATAATTTTCTAATTTATCGGGCGAGGGATATATTCATGGCTTGGACTATCCGCGGACTGGAAAACCCATCTTCCGATGAGTTCTCGGATAACCCTGACTTGTAAGCATCGATTGACTTGTCTCCCCGTCTCCGTCCCCCGCCCTGATCGTATGCAAATCCTAGCCGCCAGATAGCTGCTTTCTTTCTCGGCTGGGTCTTCTTCTACAGCGTACAAATCATCCTCTCCTCCCCACTGCTCCGGAGAAACTTCGAGCGCGCATGTTCTTCCTTCCTCTCGCTCATTGCGAAACCTATCAAAAGACAACACGATGACATCGAAGCGAATACTCCCGCATTCTCAACGACCGCTTTCCGTCATGAGGGGAAGAGTCCCAAATTCAACACTGGGTTTAACAACTCTACCACCGCCTCTCGGCTAAGGGCACATGAAGGCAATGCTCTATTGGTCACCCTGGCGCTCTGCTTCACATGTGCGAGCGTGGCTCACTTCGCTTCTCTGCTCCGATACACGGCCGCCGGTGAGACCACATGTGGTGCGCAGGTCTCGCTCGATGCAATTTACTTCCACCGACCATCTACAAAGCATTTTTAGTGGCTTGGGGTGGTACTGCAGCACAAGCCGGAAGGCTCACGGGACTTGTAATCCTCGGTCTCGAGTTGAGGAAGTTCACTATCAGGCGTAGGGAGATTTACATTTTTTGGGTGTTACTCTTCGCTCTATTGGGTAAGCACACCGGATACCCCTGCCCCGCATGGGCTCATCTTCTCTCAGGATTGGTCTTCGCCAACAACGCTATTGCCGTTGGTACCCTCCGGTACGCGATCCCAAAATTTTGACCCGCCAACGTCTAACACATGAGTAAAGTTTCGTGCCACAATTGGGTATCTCTCTGTGTTATCGCAAACAGTGAGTACAGTTGACGTTGGATAGTGGGATATTGCTTCAAATCTGATGGGGTTTCCTCATAGCTTCACCCCCACCGGCCTTGCTTCCTCTCTTGCGCTGATCCTGGCAGAACTGTATCTAATAATCCGGTTCATTTTCATCACCTCGCCCAGAGGTCTCTGCTGGTTCAGTAAGCTGGATGTGTTGGGTGACTCCCGAGTGTACAGAGGCTTCAGCCTTCTCTTGCTGGATGCGTTGACCATAACCTCCGCCATCAAGCCAACCAATTTGTTGGTGGACTTCGTCCCTTTCGCGGTCGGTGCAGTGGTTGTCCTTTGTAAGCCTTTTCCCTCTCGAACATCTACCTCTGTTAACTGCACTGCTGGCAGTTGCCTTTGCCTTTGCATTGCCAAAAACGGAGGAAGAGGATGCTTCCTCAACATGGTCGTATTATAACGAAACTCGGAGGTTTGCGCTGCACCCGACCCCAGCCCCTTCAATGACATCTACCCTGTCCATCAGGCGGATGTCTAACCACACTGCGCATACTATCCCACTGCCGAGCCCCGGTTTCTCGGACAATGATCCACCCCCGGCCCCAACGCGCTCCGCTCTCAGCTTGCGTATAGTCCTGAGAAATTTCACTGCTCAGGAACAACAAAACTCGCGGGCTGTACTCGATGGACATGCTAAGGTTAAGCCCGAATCTCCAACGCTCCCAAGCCAGGAAATCATGCAACTACCTGGGTCTGCGCATTCCTCGGTTCGAAGGTTTTCTTCCATGCGTTCCGAACACTCTGAAACCCGGAGTACCCAGCCATCTCCTCGCAAGGGCCACCGACCCCAGATGGCGCTTGTCATCAATTCCGATGGACAAGTTCCTGATGTCCGTCAGTTGCCGGAGAATTCTACCACCCCAGACTCAGGTGTTTATGCTTCGGGTTTCCCCCGGATACTTCCACCGAGGAAACCCAGCAATAGGACCAAGAGGTCTTCCACGTCCAGTGGACTCACATACTTGACCCCAATTTCGCAGGGGGGGTCACCCAGTCGACGTCCCTCCTATCTTCTCTCACCGTCAAGATCGTACCGGCAATCGATGGTATCTACGCCGCATACTCCGATACCTACCTGGGAAGAGGTGTACCGTCAACAAGGTCTGCAATTTGACTCAGGACTTGAGATCCCTCCTGTTCCGAGCCGAAGTGATTCCCTCAATCGCCGGTCCCCCTCGTCACATACACCCTCGGTGCCCTCCGTCCCATTCAATATGAGGTCACCTGTTTCGCCACCACCTGGGTTGACCAAGTTTCGACCGATAACTCGGGCCTTGCTGGCCAACACGCCACCTATGGAGCGGATGAGCGGGATCAGGGGTCCACGGCCTTTGATAACAACGCCGAGGCCTGGGATAGATCGTTGAGGGATGGTTTATAAGTAGACTGGTTGGTTTGAGGTCAAGTAATTGTCGATTCTGTTTAATTTTTTGTGCGATAATACTGTATGCTCGTTTGATTCTCCACCTAATCTTCTTTGATTCACGCTGTCCCATGTGATGCACTCGAGCGTCAAGCACGCTGCTTGTCCTCTGGTGAGTTCTGATGATGGCACCCAACGAAAACTATGGTATAGAATACAGGGATTGAAATATTGATCCATGACGGCCATCATCTCCGCAGGCGCTACTTTCCGCAGAACTGTGTCTTGTAGAGGGCTGCGGCGGTGATCGCGGCAATCTCTTTCTTGTCCACAACCACCCGGAACCACTTACCGCGACTCTTCCCCCCATTCTCAGAAGAGCCATGGCTTCTGCAGAGCTACTCAAACAGATTCAGTCCGGCAAGGGCCTCAAGAAAGCACAGACTAATGACCGTAGTGGTCCTCAGATCGAGGGCAAGAAAGGTGGAGGAGGTCCCGCTCTAGGCGGAGGTGGTGGTGGTGGTGGTCCTCCGGTTGGCATCGGTGGTGGTGGCCCTCCTCAGCTAGGTGGTCTCTTCACTGGTGGCATGCCGAAGCTGAAACCCGCTGGATCTGGTCCTTGTAAGTCGACTCTTTCCTCGATATCCCGATTGAGATCGTTAACCCATAAACCGTACGCAGCAAAACCACCTCCGCAGTTAGGTAGACCACCTACTATACCGGGCCGTAACGTCCCCGCCCCTACACCACCTGCACCGACACCTCCGATACGACAACCCCCAGCACCCGCCCCTCCAAGGCAGACCCATCAGCCTCCAGCTCGTCCCCCAGTCCAACCGCCGAATCGACCAGCGGCACAACCGCCTCCTCGTCCTCCTGTTCAACCACCGAATAGGCCACCACCGCCTCCGTCCCAACCACCACCTCCCCCGACATTACCCACGCGAACACCACCCCACCTGCCTAACAGGAATGTTCCCATACCCCCTCAGCGTTCTACCCCAGAACCTCCTAGACCTGTAGAGAGCCCTTCTAAACTGGGTCCTCCAAGTCGCGTGATCCCACCCCCCAGACCTAGCACGAACCCTCCTCTTCCGCTGGGTAGACCACCTCCCCCTCCTAGGACCGCAACGCCTCCTTACCGGACAGCGACTCCACAATCTGACGGGGAGTCGCCAGCACCCCCGTCGTCTATCCCTTCAAGACCCGCCCCACCGATCCAGCCTAGAAACACAGGTACGCCCGCTCGATTAGTCCCACCCCCTCCAACCACTCCAGGGCGACCCCCACCACCCCCACCACCACGACCACTCTCAACCGCAGCAACACACCCAGGGTCATCTCCTTCTCGAACGGTCCCCCAGCCTCCCGCGAGGAAACCTCCGCCGGTTAATAACCTAGCGTCGAGGTTACGGACAGAGTCTGAGGCAGGGCCACCTCAAAGAAACTCTATACTGGGTGTTCCACCACCTCGGCCCAGGACCGTCTCTGCCACGGAACCTCGACCACATTCCGGTCCCCCTAGCAGGATTGTGTCGATGCCGGTGAATGGAGTAACGGCTAGCAATATCCCAGCAAACAGGAGAAAGAGTGCGTCTATATCCCGCGCTCGGGTGATTTACGGTTGACTGATTCGATCTCTCTCCAGTTCCGGATCCCCCTCCCCAAGCCGGTGGACATACGTTCCCTACAGAATTCCCGCCACCGCGACCGTTCAATCCTGGTGTGAAGAAGTATGTTGGAGGGAAACAGAAAGGCTGTACGTTCGATCTGGGACAGCTTTGATTTACAAGGCGTAGAGATAGTTTCTAAGCTTTACTTATGCGCCGCCAATGGAATACCTACTCATCACCTGATTGAGAACCAGCATGTGGGTGGCAATCACGCGAACCGCCGGATGATGTACCGTGACGCGCCACGTCTCCTTTGGTGATCCATATAAACCGCAACAGACGTGTCGGTTTCAACCGCCCACCTTTTCCTCCTGTCATGAAGTTCCCATCCCTCCTCCGCTCCCTGACCACCCTCGCCCTCGTCGCCGTCGCAGTCGCCGAGGACGCCTCCAATGTCATTGACATCACCCAAAATAATTTCGGTACTATCACGAAGGAATCTCTCGTCCTCTTAGAGTTCTTCGCGCCATGGTAATTACCCTTCACCCGTTTCAAGCGAAAAGAGATGACCAACGCTTTCGTTTGGCCCGCAGGTGTGGACATTGTAAAGCCCTCGCTCCCCATTACGAGGAAGCCGCTACGAAGCTAAAGGAGAAGGGCATTAAGCTTGCCAAGGTTAACTGTGTTGACGAGGCAGACCTTTGTCAGGAAAATGGTATTCAAGGCTACCCGTAAGTTTCACTGCGATTGACCGCAGCCATCCAACTTTGATCACAAACCAATATACTTTCACAGAACACTCCGTGTGTTCCGCAATGGGGTTTCCACCGATTACAATGGTCCCCGCCAGACTGAGGGCATCGTCTCTTACATGGTTAAACAGTCACTCCCCGCAGTGACCGACGTCACTGGTGACAAACATTACGAATTCACTCACGCCGACAAAATTGTTGCTGTCCTCTATACTGGAAGCAAGACTGAGGTCCCTGCCCCAGAGTTCAGCGCCACCGCTGACAAGCACCGTGACGACTGGCTTTTCGGACACGCCACTGATGAGAGCGCTGCCACCATCGCTGGCGTTACACCGCCTTCCTTGGTCCTCTACCGCAGTTTCGACGAACCACGACTCGTCTACCCTTACCCCATCGCTTCTGCCAAGGTCGCGGACATCGAGCAATGGATCTCTGACTTGTCGATCCCATACCTTGGTCAAGTTGGTCCAGATAACTACGCCATCTACGCCGAGAGCGGGAAGCCCCTGGCTTACCTCTTCCTCGACCCCAGCGAAGAGAAGAAGGAGGAACACATCAACCTTCTCAAACCTATTGCCAAGAAGTTCCACAACAAGGTCAACTTTGTCTGGATCGACGCCGTCCAATTTGGCGACCACGCCAAGGCCCTCAACCTCCAGGAACCCAAGTGGCCCGCCTTCGTCATCCAGGACGTTGCAAGCCAGCTCAAGTACCCCTACTCTCAGGAACAGAGCTTGGACGCGGACAAGGTCGAAGAGATGGTCGAGTCTTATGTCGCTGGTGTCCTCAAGCCTGAGTTGAAGAGCAAGCCCATCCCCGAGTCCCAGGACGGCCCCGTCTTCGACCTTGTCGGCAAGCAGTTCGACGAAATCGTGTTCGATGACTCACGTGATGTCTTCGTTGAGTTCTACGCGTCATGGTACGTCCCTCTCGTCCCTCCCTTTGATTGACGCTCAAGTGTGACTGACTCGTGGCTCCCCCACCTCAGGTGCGGTCACTGCAAGCGCCTCAAGCCGACGTGGGACTCTCTGGGTCAGCATTTCGCCGGCTTCAAGGATAGGGTCACGATGTACGTGTTTAAAATGATTGCTCACTCCCAAACACCGACTTACTCTGCATTCGCACCTGTTCAGTGCTAAGATGGAAGCTGTTGACAACGACATTCCCCCATCTGCGCCTTTCCGTGTCTCCGGTTTCCCGACCATTAAGTTCAAGAAAGCTGGCACCCGTGACTTCATCGACTACAATGGTGATCGCTCGCTCGAGAACCTCATTGCCTTCGTCCACGAGAACGCAAAGAACTCGCTCGACACCCCCACCGAAAACACGCCTCCTCCATCCCAAGAGCCATTGGCCGAGGAGAGACCTCATGATGAGCTCTAAGAGATTTGTTCAGGTGTATGAACGTGTACTGGTTTAAAAATAGCGCTTCGTTATGTGTTACCTTACCCCCGGAGACGGCATGAGATTGCATAGCTTTCGTGATTGACTAACGAGACTGAAAAAGCCCGGCGAGGGTGCCTCGGAATCGGGTGCGCGATCCGCGCGATCAGTTGAAATCAGCTGATGCGGCGAGCGTCTCTGGAAACCGCACTGCTACCACCGCGTCACCATCCCGGTCCTACATGACCGACCCATGGCTGGTGCGGAAGAGCTTACAGTATACTCCGCGATGAACGGGGTCCTCCGCGGTTGAACCGAGTTTTGTAACTACCGCCTGGTTACCTGGAGACAAACCAGGAAATGTTTTTCCGCTTGACCTATATAAGGCAAGTCTCCTACACATCTACCCCTGGACTGTAATGCCCACCCGGATAACGAGTACCAAATCAATTCCTCCAAGCGCAGCCGCAACTATGCACTGACAGGCCATTCAGACCATCCAATTCAAGCTAGTCTCGCAGCTCGTCTATAAAAGCCACACGACCGCCGTTGGGGTCCCATCCCAACCTATGGCTGGCACGGAAGATCTCCCAGCATATTCTGCGACAGACGGCGGTCCGAGCCCCGGGTCCAGTCCGCCCTCCTACGATGACATGACTTTTACTATCGGCAGCCGGACCGTCACCCCCCCGCTGGTGTCCATAGGCCAGCTGAAATCACACTTACGGTTGCTTGGAATGTTCGCCCTCATGAAGCACAAGGTTGAGAACCCTGACTCGGACCCTCAGCTCGCGGAGTCGATCCCTCTTCCAGCCAAGGCGCTCCCCCCGGAGGAGAGGTGGGTGTGGTTTCTTGAGTTGGCCGTCGAAAGGTACGTTATGGTACGAGCTGAGGCATCACGAATGGCCACCTGATGGATCGCAAACTATTACAGGTTCAAACGTTGGGTTGCAAGTTTGAACGCATCTGGAGACTTGTTCATTCTTCCCCCGATTGACGTGTGGATGATCTGGCATGCTTACATGCTCAACCCTACGTAGAGCCGTTTCACTGGGTTCACCGCGTGTATTAAATTCCTGATCGCTCTTAAGGTGGTATGCAGAAGACTGCGAGAGATTACCGCTTCTGCGGCCGCTGCAAGATCTAGAAGAAAATCCTATTGATCTGGCGGTACGTACGAATAGGGTCACACACGGAGGCTCATGCGAATGAGACGTCTTAGGCAAGGATAGGGGACGACCCCTTCAACTTTCGGCCTCCTCTTGGACAGGAAGAGACATGGCACGCTCGCACAAAGCTCCCTTACAACCCTTTCATTTCTTGCGGTGCCCTTACTTGCATCGATGTCAACTGTCCCCAGTGTGAGGGGCCGATCGCCATCCGTAAGCCTAACGATGTATCCCAGAGATCTACCTCGGCTCACATCGGAATTTGCCAGCATTCTTGAACAGTACAATGACTGGTTTCGCACAGCAAAAATTCCAAGCTTCATGTGGAAGTTGCCACTCCTCAGTCACGCGGGAGAGTCTAGGCGTTGCCAAGTTCACGAGAGATGCTGTCCTGGATCCCGACAAAGCCTCCCATGCCGAGGCCTCTGGGGGAACCGGTTATCTTCCGTGAGCGAACTGCTGAAAGTGGTCGATCTATCCAAAACTCACCTTGTCTGTTCCAGAGGAACGCTCTTGATGGCATCGGGGCTATCGAGTACAACCTTGGCGAAACAAACCAAGGACAAATTGGACCGAATGGGTGTCTTCCGGAACGATCAAGGTGACGATTCGAGCCACCCACGCCCATACTCCGACGCTAAGACGTGGGGGAGGGCCATGGGAGAGAAATTAAATTACAGTGCCACCGACTTGAGAAAAAACTTGGAAGGGTGTTTGATCACCGCTCGGTACGATATCCCGTTCCGCGTAAACCACATCAAATGTCTTATCCTATCCGTCCTTCAAAGGGCCCGGAAGATTGCTAGTGCTTATGTGGATGGGAAGCCGTTCTCTGTTGAGCTCGTTGCCGCGGTATGTCACCTTCCCTTGGGGCTCATTACGCAAGCGGCTAAATTTGACAATCCAAGGCAATGAGACAAACGAAGTTCACCGAGAAAATGGAAAAACTTGGATGGCTGAGCCCTGGATTTTTCGATAGCCCAGAGGACGTGAAAGCGCTACAACACTGTGTCGCGCGGTATTACGGGTGAGTCTTGCCTTGGCGGTCTATCATATTCCATCCGTATCTGATATGATTCTCGCAAAGGTTTTTAACTTTAATCCAGGAATCCCGTGGCTCATTCTTCGTCCCAACCCTCGACATCGATCTTGCGTGGCAGTATGTCTCCTTCCGAGACAACCCACTTGTCGCCTTCTGACAGCGGCCGCTCGCAGTACGCACCAACTTTGCCCGAAAGCCTACAAGAAGGACTGCATCCTGTACGTTCATAGACTCGTCAACCAGTGCGTCGTAGCTGTATCTCCTCTGAATGACGAGTGTGGTGACTACGAGAGATTGCAGTGATGATAAAGTCGAGGAGGGACATTTGTCGGATGGATTCGACCTGACCTGTCGTGCGTGGGATGTGAGCCTGTTCGCTCTTCACAACACGCGTGTCTACTTACCGAACATTACCAGTCTCGTTTCGGGATGCCCTACGCGCATTGTGGGTGTCCGATGCCAGTACGCACCTGTTGAAACGATGAACTTGGGTTTGTGACTGACCTAGACCGATGTGATTAAGGGAATCACCATTGGTCAGAGGCTCAACAGGTTGAGCACACTCGTCCTCTCACGTCGTCCCCATATGGGCCCAGGGCCTCCGATAAATCGCGAGGACTGCTACTCCGCCACCCACCCTAGCGACCACAACTCGATCTTTATCGACTCTGGGGCTAACAAACAACGGCGTGAGGTGCGGGAACTTAAATGGCAACGCAGAAGGAATAGGGATGGGCAAACGATCCGGGAATCAAAGGACAAAGCCAAGAACAGAGACCTCGAGAAGAGACACGCAAGGGGTGAAGGTCACGATAGTGCGTTCATGGTTCCTGTGCCGCTGATGTACGGGTATGGATATCCATTCGCGTACCTACCGTATACGGGATCGTGCGCTGTCGTGAGTCCCCGTTGATCGGTGTACCCAGTATATCTGAAGGGTGACTTTGATTATTTTAGGGTGTATCCGGATGTACCGGAGGTTCACACCTCAGTTGCGCGGCAAGTGGTTTGAATTGCAGGGGCGGTGGAAGTGGTGGAGGATGCGGAGGGGGATGTGGAGGGGGATGTGGTGGTTGTGGCTAGTCCACCTGCTCCCTCTTGTCTGTTTCCGCCCTTACGACCCTCCCGTTGATATGTGATTGAACGACGCAATGTATGTCCGATAACCTGGTTATGCGCCGAACATTCCGAAGATAGTTATGCCCGTTGATTATGACAAGTAGATAGCCGCCCTCCGACGGGTAGAGGTAATGATAATCGGTCCGCGTGCGCAAGTCAATCCTAGGAGGGCTAAGAGTCATGCTCTCAGACCGACGAGCGAAGTCGCGCGGGTGTTAGTCATAAGCAGTGGAATAAGTGCTGATACCTTGAGCCCGGGAGACGTAGCAAGGTTGTAGCAGCCTGCATCGTGCATCCCAATGGTATTCAACACCGCATCTGAAATTGCCCTTGAGGTGATACGCAGTCGTTCAGGTGTGTCCACAGAGAGGAGGGCATGCCGGACCCCGAGCACGCCAAAAAGCGGGCCACATGGGGTCGTCTGGAAAACAGGGAGGCGGAGTAGGCGGACCTGGACGATTCTGAGTACGGAGAAAGAAAAGTGGCGGCATGGTAACAGTGAACGGACTATCATAGTATTGTGCAATGAAGGATTACATGGAGAGAATGTCGCATCAAATAGCTGCGAACGATCGGAATGCCAACAAGGGCAATAAACATGGAGGAGCGAGCTGAGATGGTGGGAGTGAAGGGACGGGTGAACGGGAACAAGGGCACGGCACACACGAAGTATACTCCCAGTGGAAACCCGTATCCAGCAATAAATCAGCTAGGTCGCAAAACTGGGAGTTAATAGACACGACGTACCGTGGCTTGTGAGTCGTTTTTGCCGATGCAGAACTTAAAAAAGAGAAAAAAACGTTTGCTGATGTACCGAGATGGGGATATGTATATAGAAGGCATCCCCGCGATGGTCGTAGATCCCGGTATACTTGATCCAGTCGGCAGGCATCTGCCACTGATGCTGGGATTCACCCTTGGGGCAGACTAGAAAGTATGCGACTTTGATTGTGGCATCAAGGCCCGCCTCCTCGAGAAGCTTGCCTACGTGAGTCATGATTTTGCGTATGAGGTGGTAGCCATCACCCGATCCTCCATGTCTCGGAGAGATCGTAATCTGGAAGATAGAGATTACGACGGTGCGCCGGTCGCGGTCGTGGTCAATGGCGAACGAGTCAAAGAGGGAGTTAGTAGCCGTGGTTGGGGTGTAGTACTTGTCGGTGTCAAGCGTCACATCACTGAGTGAGTCATCGGCGAGGTTGACTGGCACAACAGTTCTAGCATCGGGGCGCAGTGGCGTGAAAGATGACAGCGAGGTGCCAGGGGTAGGGGAGGACGACGAGAGATCTATGGAGAAGGTAGGAGGGTCACACTTGTCGCACCTCATAGGAATAGGCTGCGGCCTGGATTCATCCTCCGAGCTGCCAGAGAACTTGCGGTGGACGATCGCCTCGAAGATACATCCCGCCAAAGCAGAGCCCTCTTGGTTCCTGTGGAGGAGGTCGTACGCCCTCCCAAGATGTCTGTCCTCCTCCGACCGCATCAATTCTACCACCTTCCTCGCGATCCGAGCGGATTTGAAGTTGATTTTCCAACGGTCGAGGGAGGGTACATAATCTATGGGGAACACGACGATCACGCGATTCGCGATGGTGGAGCTCATCCCACGGCTCGTAGAGAACTCTCGGACAATGGTTATTAGCTTGGAACAATCGAGGCTCCTCATCGCAATTGTGTGTTCCTCCTTCACGGCAGGAAGATCGAAGACACCTTTGTACACGTCACGGGGGATGAAGCCGAACTCTTCAGTCGCATTGCGCACCAAGATCTTGAGCGCATTGTCCACCGTGTCCACCGGGGTCTGTGGCTGGTCTGTTTCGTCAACCATCTCCTCGTCCTGATCCGCGGCAGATGACAACAGGGTGGCCCCCTTCTCCACTTCCTCCGCCTTCTCCCTCTCTCTCTATCTGGAGAACCTCCAGCGCAGCGTCAATCTCCTTGTAACCGGTGGTAGGGAGCGTCGGCCCGTCGGGGAGCGGGAGGTACTGCTGCAGTCTTTCTCGAAATCCATCGAACTTAGGCTGGAAACATAAACTGCGGCAAAGCCAAAGGACAGTCAGCAACAAACCACTATCGAGTCGCATGGCTGGAGTTGATGGCGGAGGGGGAGAACACACTAAAGACGTACCCTTCCATCAGGTCATCCATCTTCCATAGAGGCATGCCCAACAGAGCGGCATTGTACTGCTTTCTCCACGACTTCCATTGAATGGGGTTCGGATAAGACGCCTGGATCGGCCAGATGTTGGCTCTAGCTGTGATAGGTGGCCCCTGGTCCTGATAGTCCACGTCAAGCAACGCCCATATAGGACAATATGTTGCTTCTTGGTGTATGGGAAGATCCCCGAAGCCGTATTGCGTCGGTCGAGAGTAAACTTTGCCGTGGTAGAAGAGGAAGGCTTTAGTGATGTCACACAGGAGTACGACCTGGCGGTGTGAAATCAGCCGCGCGAGCGTGAACTTTAGGAAGGTGGTTTTTCCTGGATGCGTCGGTGAGTTGGCGCACACGGCGTGGGGATCTAATCACAGGGACGCACCGGTGCCGGGCTGCCCAGTGAGCACTGCCCCTATGTCGTCTCCTTCATCTTCCTCGCGGAGAGCCATTAAGCGGTCGAAGATTTTGTCGTATGCCTTGGTGACGACAATCTGGTTTCCTGATGTGCTGCGGGAGTGAAAAGGCAAGAGAGGTGTTCCGCGCGAGTCCACCCCGAGCGATAACTTGTAGGGGAACTTTTTGAGGAACCTCTTGCTGGCGGAGCTATCGCTCCAGTACTCGTAGAATTGCTGGTACTCGTCGGTCACCTTCCACCCCTCCCCAATGCCCAGCCAGGTCCACTTGGCGTCTGGAATACGTGATTAGTGTGGTGGACGGACGCTGATGCGGATGCCTATGTCATCACCTTGGTGTGGTAGACTCTTTCGAACACGCCGGGCTGGTAAGCTCTTTTCATCAATCTGTTCTGGTAAGCCTGCTTTATCGTGAGGAGGGCTCTGCATGGTGAAGTACTGTGCAGGCAGAACGGGCGAAAGATGGGGGTTGTTGGATAAGACCTCGGGTCCCCTAAATTTAGTAACCCGCGGATGGTATGACGTTGTCGGTGACGCAAGTGGGAATGGGGCAACCCAACCAACACGATGACACACGATGACAATCGTTTACAATTGTGGGTCCGTCTACTAATCGCGGCCGCCTGGGTCGCCGGTGGGCCCTTAGGCCTTAGGAGCCACTCCTGTACACGACCCGTCCTTCAGCGCTCAGCCCTGGGTTGCAATATAGTACAGACATAATAATCAGTAGCGCCGGCAAGCGGCATGGCCCACGACCGAACCCTCGTAGCTGCTCAAAATCTCGTTAACGCTTCCCAGGCAGCTTTGCCTTCCTTGTTCCACCACCCAGCTCGTTCCCCTTACTAGCCTTCCTCTTTACCCCCTTTGGTGTGTCCCTACTGGTCAACTCTTTGATCTTCCGTTCCGCTTCCCCCCTCTCACTGCTATTCTCATACTTCGTGGTCGTTAGCCACTTTTGAAGCATGATGTGATTCAGCTCTTTTTATTTATTTTCTGTCCGCCGCTTCGTGATCTGTCGTGCGTCAAAGTCGCGCAAAACTAACAATCCATTCAAGGAAGTTGCCCTCGAGACCATAACATAAGGAGGGTCCGTCCCGGCACAACCTGCCAGGTCAACAACGACGTGCTTCATGGTCTGCCCTTGCACTTTATGCACCGTCATCACAAATCCGGGCTCAATCGGCACTTGTTTCTGTGTGATTGTGTATTGCTTGTGCGAAGCACCATGTTCAAATTTCAGCTCAGTGCTGTCCGGCAAGATAGGGAAATGGTGTTCTGGCAACTTCTGACAGCGGCCGCTCACAGTACGCACCAACTTTGCCCGAAAGCCTACAAGAGGGACTGCATCGTGTACGTTCACAGACTCGTCAACCAGTGCGTCGTGACTGTATCTCTGAATGACGAACGTGATGACTACGAGAGATTTCAGTGATGACAAAGTCGAGGAGGGACATTTGTCGAACGGGTTCGACCTGACGTGTCGTGCGTGGGATGTGAGTTTGTTTGTTCTTCATAGCACGTGCGTGTCTACTTACCGAACCTTGCTAGTCTCGTTTCGGGATGCCCTACGCGTATTGTGACTGTCCGTTGCCAGTACGCACCTATTGAAACGATGGACTCGATTTCGTTACTGACCTAGACCAATGTGATTAAGGGAACCACCATCGGTCAGAGGCTCACACATTCGTCCTCTCACGTCGTCCCCACATGGGCCCAGGGCCTCCGATGGATCGCGAGGACAGCTACTCTGCCACCCATCCTAGTGATCACAACTCGATCTTGATCGAGTCTGAGGCTCACAAACAACAACGTAAGGTACGGAAACTTAAATGGCAGCGCAGAAGGGAAAGGGATGGGCAAACGATCCGAGAATCGAAGGACAAAGCCAAGAATAGAGACCTCGAGGAGAGACACGCAAGGGGTGAAGGACACGATAGTGCGTTCATGATTCCCGTGCCACTAATGTACGGGTATGGATGTCCGTTTGTGTACTCACCGTATCCGGGATCGTGCGCTATTGTGAGTCCCTGTTGATCGGTGTATCCGGTATATCTGAAGAGCGACTTTAACGATTTCAGGGTGTATCCGGATGTACCGGAGGTTCACACCTCAGCTGCGCGGCAAGTGGCTTGAATTGCAGGAGCGGTGGTTGCAGCGGTGGTGGAGCTGGTGGAGGATGCGGGGGGAGTTGTGGTGGTTGTGGCGGTTGTGGCGGCTAGTCCACCTGCTCCCTCTTGTCTGTTTCCGCCCTTATAAGCCTCCGGTTAATATGTGATTGAACGACGCAATGTATGACCGGTAACCTGGAGGGCTAGGAGTCATGCTCTCAGACCCGCGGACGAAACCGCGCAGGCGTTAGTCATGAGTAGTAGAATAAGTACTGATATCTTGAGCCCGGGAGACGTAGCAAGAGTGTAGCAGCCGGCATCGTACATCCCAACGGCACCCAACACCGCATCCGGAATTTCTCCAGAGGTGATACGCAGTCGTTCAGGTGTGTGCACAGAGAGGAGCGCATGTCGGACCTCGAGCACGCCAAAAAGCGGACTGCATGAGGTCGTCTGACAAACGGGGAGTAAAGGAAACGGACCTGGACGATTTTGAGCACAGAGAAAGAAAGGCGGTGGCGCGGTAGCAATGAACGGACTATCGTATTATTGTACAAGTTCCACCACCTTCTCTCTCTCTCCGTCTGGAGAACTTTCAGCGCAGAGTCGATTGTCTTTTCATTGGTGGTAGGGAGTGTCGGCGCATCAGGTAGCGGGAGATATCGCTCCAGTACTCTTCGAAATCCGTTGTACTCGGGCCGAAGACATAAACTACAGCAAAGGCAAAGTACAGTCAGCAGCGAACCTTTTTCAAACGGTATGGCCAGATCAATGGCGGAAAGGGAGAGCAAGCCAAAGACGTACCCCTTTCTCAGCTCCTCCATATTTCATTGGGGCATCCCCAACAGAGCGGCCCCAGTCCGCTCACTCCACAACTCCCATCGAGCGGGGTCCGGAGGAGACACCTGGATTGGCCAGATAACCTACCTGTGATAGGTGGCCCGCAGTTCTGGAAGTACACATCGATCAGTGTCCATATGGGACAATATGGTGATTTTTTGCGTGTAGGAAGATACACGAAGCTGGACTGCGCCGGTCGGGAGTACATGTGACAATGGTAGAAAAGGTGCATCACGTAGCCGTCACGCAGGAATACGACCTGGCGAGCTGAAATCAGCCGCGCGAGCATGAACTTCAGGAAGGTAGTTTTTCCTGGAGAACGGATGCGCTGGTAAATTGTCGCACTAGGTGAGGATCTAGTCGCTGCGACGCACCGGTACCGGGCTGCCCGGTGAGCACCATCCCTCTGGAGGTTCCTCTATCGTAGTTGCGGAGACGCAACATGCGGTGGAACATGTCTTCGTATGACTTGGTGACAAGGATCTGGTTTCCCGATGTGCTGTAGGAGCAAAAAGGCAGGGGAGATGCTTCGTCCTGGTCCACCCCGAACGATAACTCGTAGGGGAATATATTGAGGAACTTGGAACTGGCAGAACTGTTGCGCCAGTGCTCGTAGAACTGCTGATACCCAGCGTCGGCCACTTCTTCCCACCATCTCTTGTCTGTGTCCGACTATGTCCACTTGTCATCCGGAAGAGGAGATTAGCGTTGATACATGGTGGACGGATGCCGATGCGCTCGCCTGTGCTCACCGTATTGCAGTAAGCCAGCTTCGTCGTCGTGTTCCAGTAAGCTCGCCTCACCGCGAGGAGAGCTCTCCACGACGAGGCAAACACTGCGCAGATATAACAGGTAAAAGATGGGGGTTTTGGTAGAGATCAGGTTTCTAGAGGTTCGTTGGGTAAGACATTAGGATCCCCTAAAATTGGTCACCCGCAGATGGAGTGACGCTATTGATCACACAAGTGAGTCCACAACACCATCACGTGGCGGCGTCCGCAAGTGGGGAGGACAGCTAAATTAACCAGCCGGCCCGATAACTTGATTATGCGTCGAACGTTACGAAGGCACTTATGCTTGTGTATTGTGACAACTGTGTGGTCGCTCTCCAGCGGTACAGATGGTAGTCTGTCACAACAACAAACGCGATATGATGTGTCATTTACTTTGCGGTTCCGGTCAAATTCAAGTTTTTTTGGGTGAATTCACAGGTGTGACCAGCGCGAGCAGTGAACGGATGGACCTGATCGGCGGATGGAAGATAGACTTGTTTCCGTGTGGCTGAACGTTCGAACATCTGATTGGCTCGATCCATCTTTTGCTTCCGCGGAATTCCATAAATGAGCGTGAGAGAGTATATCTAAGGCAGGCAAAATCCGTGCGGTAGTAGGCATGTAACACAGTGAACATATGACGGTGAAGACGATCTAGAGCTTAACTTCCTTCAAGCCATCTTTCCAGAACGTAAAGTAAGCTGTGATCGGCGGTCAGTATCACATCAATACAGGGCAGGAAAAGCGGTGCATACGGGTAATGCCATCCTCCTGGTGAACGAAAAAAAGAAAAAAAGAGAACGATAGGTCAGCCTTTTCTGTTAAGGTGGGAGCACAGTTTTGACCTACCCTGTAGTTGAGGAGGGCGATCATGCCATCAGGATTCATGGATTCACCGGTGTAGAACTCAAAATCCTTAAAATTGGCAACGATTTTTTTGGCGTAGGCCTGGGCTCCCTTTTCAAAGGCCTCGACCCTATCAGGTTTGGTCTCTGAGAGTTTAGCCTTGATGGCCTTCATGTAGCCCTTGAGATAAGTCAAATAGGACTTCTTGTCGAATGTGGTGAGCTGGAGTCGGAAGGAATGGGCGACGTTGTTAACTTGACTGGCTCCCTCTTCAAGGGCCTCATCCTGCTCCTCGGCGGAGGGGTTGGCACCTGTCCAGGATCAGTGATCAATCCTGGAACGCGTTTGTGAATCCGCAGTACCGATGTCGACGTCAGCGCCAGCCTTGACAGTAACCATGGAGCAGTCAACCTCATAGACGATATCATCGATGAGTTTTCTAAATTCTCGTTGATAAATTAGCGTCAAGCACCTAGAGGGTCGGAATGGAAATTCGAGGCGCACAGTGGGAAAGCATCGGAGACTATCTCGTCCCCGGTAAGAACATCTTCGTACAATAACATGGTGGGAAAATGTACAAGAATACAGCGGAGGGAGGTTTTGATGGTGGTTGAGGAGAGGAGAAAAAAGTCCAGGATCG